>Ga0302209_10000813_pt1 | contig 14240 bp, 6 predicted proteins | sample II_Fen_E3_1_FD_194574 | JGI IMG/M metagenome (GOLD analysis project Ga0302209, IMG submission 194574) | Peat permafrost microbial communities from Stordalen Mire near Abisko, Sweden - II_Fen_E3_1 | ecosystem: Environmental > Terrestrial > Soil > Wetlands > Permafrost | place: Sweden: Abisko...
CAATCGAAAGAATGGATTGATTACCTTCGGCGGTCGCATTATCTGCTTCAACAGGGGCATTATGTTGCTGATGCGGCTTATTTTATCGGTGAAGACGCACCCAAAATGACAGGCATCCGTGACCCGCAATTGCCGGAAGGGTATAGTTTCGATTATATCAATGCGGAAGTGATTGAAAACAGGCTGGAAGTAAAAAATGGACGTTTTATACTGCCTGATGGAATGTCATACAAAGTTTTGATATTGCCTCCGCTTACGACAATGCGTCCTGAGCTGCTAAAAAAAATAAAACAATTAGTAGCTTCAGGTGGGGTGATCGTCGGTCAGGCACCCTCTAAATCGCCAAGCATGGAAAACTATCCGGCATGTGATAGTGAAGTAAGCAAAATGGCACATGAGATCTGGCAAGATTGTGATGGGCTGAAGGTAAAAAAAGTAACCTTTGGTGCAGGGACTGTATATGCCGGCACGGATTTGAAAACAGTGTTCAGTGATCTGAAAGTACCTGCTGACCTGGATGGTCCGGATACTAAACGTTTTGCCTGGATTCATCGTTCGGCACCCGGTTCGGAGATATATTATATCTCCAACCAGACAGACGGGACAGCATCATGCTCTCCGGCATTTCGTGTTGAGGGCATGCAACCTGAATTATGGGATCCGGTAACCGGGCAGAATCGTGATTTACCTGATTTCACATTCGGAAACAAGAGTACTGTTGTGCCCCTGGAATTCGCTCCCCGTCAATCATACTTTATCGTTTTTCGCAGGAAGGCAACAGAGAGAATGAAGAATCCAATCAACTTTGTTCGTAAAACAACGGTAGTTGAATTAAATGGTGCCTGGATTGTGGGCTTTGATACAAAATGGGGTGGACCTGAAGCTGTAAAGTTTGATCAGTTGGTCGACTGGACGACTCGGCCGGAAGAAGGAATCAAATATTACAGTGGAACAGCCGTATACCGTAAAAATTTTAATTTGCCCAAGGGGTACCGCAAAGGTCAGCTCCTGCTTAACCTGGGGGAGGTGTACAATATGGCTGATGTGAAGATAAACGGCAAGTCATTGGGGCTGGTTTGGGCCGAACCAAGGGTTGTCGATATATCAGGTTATGTAAAGAAAATAAATAACCTCCTTGAAATTGAAGTGACCAATACCTGGAACAACCGTTTGGTCGGTGACGCCGCATTGCCGGCAGATAAACGCATGACCAATACGATGTTGAATGTGAATGCCAATACCCCTTTACTGCCTGCAGGACTATTGGGACCTGTAGTGATTGAAACCTACGACCTGGAACCGTATGTACAAAATACGGTAATTTCCGCCGATAAAATTTACTTTGAAAAACCGGACAGTGCTGTTGTAACCATCTCGTGTCCGACAAAGGATGCCAGGATTTATTATACACTGGATGGGACACTTCCGACAGAAAAGTCGGCAGTATATAGTCGGCCGTTTAAGATCTCTGATTATAGGGAGATTAAAGCCCGGGCATACTTTAAAGGATTGGTCACAAGTGAAGTTTCAACGTTGGACATTGAAGCCTATGACCCCGAAGTAAACGGTTTAAACTATATGTATTACGAAGGGGACTTTAGCAAATTGTCTGATTTTTCAACATTGAAGTTTCTGAAAAAAGGTACTGCTGTTTCATTGAATCCTACTAAACTGAAAAACCGTGAAGATCATTTCGGATTGAAATATACCGGATCTATCAACATTCCGGCATCAGGAACCTATACTTTCTCGCTGATATCAGATGATGGAAGTATGCTCTATATTGATGATAAAACGGTGGTGGATAATGATGGTAATCACGGTGAAAAAGAAGAAACAGGCACCATTGAGCTATCGGAAGGAAAACATGAAATCAGGATTGATTATTTTGATAATACAGGTAACGAAACTCTTCGTTTAAAATACAGTCTGAATAATTCGAAAGCAAAAGAAGTGCCTACGAGATGGTTAACTTTAAAATAAATTTAATAGATGGCAATTGATACCGATGATTTATCAGATAAGACTTATCAGGCAATCATGGCTGAAGCAGATAAGTTTAATCCTGATTCAGGAAATGCTCAGGTATAATGATGCTGAGATGGAGGAATTGTTTTTTGGTGAACCTCCAACCCGAAAATCGTTTCATAAAACCCTGAATAAAATTTTGGAGAACATTAGTTCACTATAAATCCAACATTTTCAGTCAACTTGATTTGTAGTGTAAGCTTTCTATGAAGAGTATTTGTAAGATTCAGACTAATTGAATCTGATGACAGTCTGTTGGATCTATTCAACCTGTAAATTTGAATATAAGCGGGAAAGAGTAGTGCGTAGCAGAATCGAACTGCTATCTTCGGAATGAGAAACCGATCTCCTAACCATTAGAGGAACGCACCGGAATAATTTGGTTTTTTATTAAGACATGCAAATTTATAACATTTCTTTCAATATCTAATGCACTAAAAGCCCTTTTAGTTTAGATTAACGTTGGAAAAAGAGAAATCAGTGGAATCGGGATTTCCATTGATATCCTGCTGAAAAACATTCCAAATAATGAATCGCCATATTTGAAAATAGATATTCCGGATTAAGACACTAGCTCAATATGATCAACCAGTGCTGATTATTATAAGGTCCCAACAGAAATGCCGGTGCTACGCACCTTGTAAAGGGTTGTGAATGATTGCTCCCTTAATGTCGAAGATTATACCTTTTGATTAGAAGTGAGATGAATACCTGTTTTGTTACAATAACGAAAGTATTTGGTAGTAGGGGGAATTATCAGAACTTACAAAACTATAAATTTGCAGACTCAATTTCACAGTACTGAAGTTTTTTGTTTCTATCGTTTCTTTATAAATCCGATCGTGTAGTAACATTAGTATATCCCTGTCAACGAATTTTATAGGCAGGATACATATAGTGAACAAAAAACCTGGAATGTTGAATATGAATGTCTCAAATTAATAAGGATTATAGGTTATGAAATTATTACACGGAAGTTATTTTGCCCGATTTGTATTGTTATTGGTATTTGCATGGTTTACAGTACATTCAGATGTGCAGGCATCTGATAAAATTGATTTAAGTGGATCCTGGTCTTTTAAAGCGGACAGTGCAGATGTTGGTATTTCACAAAAATGGTATAACAGCCGGTTAAATGGTGTTATTAATTTGCCGGGTACAACTGATGATGCCGGCCTTGGTATCCCGAATATCCTTTTGCCGGAATTAAGGCGTCCCCAGGTTTCACATTTAACCCGTAAAAATAGCTATCTCGGTGCAGCCTGGTATAGCCGTACTCTGACAATCCCTGCTACATGGAAAAATAAAAAAATGACACTCAAGCTCGAACGTGTTATCTGGGAAACCCGTGTATGGATTGATGGAAAAGTGGTTGAAGGGAAACAACAGAGCCTGACAACTCCCCATTATTTTGATCTGACCAATTTTTTAACTCCTGGTAATCATACTCTCTCGATCCGGGTAGACAACCGGAAACAATTCGATATTTCAGTGAATGACATGGCTCATGCCTATACCAACGAGACTCAAATCATGTGGAATGGGATAATTGGTGAGATAAGTTGTGTTGCCGAAGATAAAGTTGCTATCACTTCAGTTCAGATTTTCCCGGATGTAACTAAAAAACTTGTAAAAGTGATGGTATCAGTAGATAATGCAACAGCAAAAACTGCTCAAGGTATACTTACAGTTTTTGCCACCTCCAACAAGACTAATCAGAAGTTGCCGTTGCTATCCGTTCCCTTTAAGGTCGAAGATTCAGGCACTTCGATCGAAATCAACTATCCCATGGGGAAAAATCCATTATTATGGGACGAATTCAAACCCGATCTCTATACGCTTTCAACTGAAATAAAAGGGACGGGATTTGAATCAATACGAAAAGAAACATTCGGAATGCGTTTATTATCCAATAAGAACGCCCATCTGCAAATTAACGGACATCAGATTTTCCTCCGGGGAACACTCGAATGCTGCATTTTCCCATTAACCGGACATCCGCCGATGGATAAGAAAGGATGGCTTAAAGTATTTACTACAGCACGGGAATGGGGGTTGAATCATTTACGGTTTCATTCATGGTGTCCACCTGAATATGCATTCGAAGCAGCCGACGAAATGGGCTTCTATTTACAGATTGAGCTCCCGTTATGGAGTCTGAATGTAAATAAAGACCCTCTAACAAGTGGCTTTCTGTATTCGGAAGCCGATCGTATCATTCTGGAATATGGCAATCATCCTTCATTCTGTTTCTGGAGCATTGGCAACGAACTTCAACCGGATTTTGATTTCCTGAATGCTTTTGTTGACAGGCTTAAAACAAAAGATACTCGCCACCTTTACACCAATACTTCCTACACTTTTGAAAAAGGACATGGTGCATGGCCCGAAAGAAACGATGACTATTTTATAACCCAAACAACAAAAAAAGGGTGGGTGAGGGGACAGGGTGTTTTTGACAGTGAAACCCCTTCATTCAATAAAGATTATTCAGCATCGGTTGATAGTATGCCGGTACCGCTTATTACTCATGAAATAGGTCAATATGCCGTTTATCCGAATATTAACGAAATAGAAAAATATAGTGGCGTTCTTGATCCGTTGAATTTCAAAGCGGTTAAGAATGACCTGATAAAAAAGGGGTTGATATCAAAGGCAAATGATTATCTGATGGCTTCAGGTAAACTGGCAGCTATCCTTTACAAAGAAGAAATTGAACGGGCCATGAAAACGAATGGGATCAGTGGATTTCAATTGCTCGGGTTACAAGATTTTCCAGGACAGGGAACAGCATTAGTAGGATTACTTGATGCATTCTGGGACAGCAAGGGAATTCTCTCAAATGAAACATTCCGTCAGTATTGCTCTCCGGTAGTTCCGTTAATTCGATTCCAAAAGGCTACTTATACAAACAATGAAACCTTTACTGCCAGTGTGGAAGTCTTAAACAATGGCGGTTCAACTCTTTCAGGTAAGAAATTAAACTGGAAAATAGTAGACTCATCAAATCATTCAATAGCTGTAGGAAAATTACAGATGCAGGAAGTTCCTGTTGGAAAGAAAATTGTTGTTGGAAATATACTGAAAAATCTGGCTCCCATTACCCGTGCGGGCAGTTATACCGTTCAGGTTGAAATAGAAGGAATGCCTTATAAAAATAGCTGGCAAATTTGGGTATATCCTTTAGAACTTGAAATAAAGGCTGGAAATGTGATGATTACAGCGGATCGTAAGGAAGCGTTGAAAGGCTTATCTGAAGGTAAAAAAGTATTGTTTAGTCCAAAAACAAATGAAATTAATGGCCTTGAAGGTAAATTTGTTCAGGTATTCTGGAGTCCTGTACATTTTCCTGATCAACCCGGTACAATGGGATTGTTGATAAATCCTAACCATCCGGCATTGAGTAATTTTCCGACAGAAATGCACACAAACTGGCAGTGGTGGGATTTATGTAAAAAATCGAAAACCATTTGTATTGATAGTATTCCCGGGGCAAAACCTATAGTAGAAAATGTCGATAATTTTATGAAAAACCGTCGTCTGTGTTCCATTTTTGAAGCAAAATCGGGAAATGGTCAGCTAATCTTTACATCCATGGATTTACTTACTGATAGTGGCAACAGACCTGTAGCGAAACAACTTTTATATAGTCTGGTCGAATATATGAAATCGGAAAAGTTTAAACCTGAAAGATCCATTACGAATACTGAGTTCATGAAGCTTCTGCTGAAGGGGAAATGAACAATTGATTGATTCATTAAATTTTTAATTTTGTTCAATCTGTCAGAAGGATTCGCAATCCTTCTGAATTAATGGATAGTTTCATCGAATAGTCAAAGATAAATATATAAATTATTTAAAAGAACACAATAAAGAGATAGTGCAATTCTTAACGAATAGAATAGCACCATATGATCCATGATTATTCGAGAATTAAAATTATAAATATATGTATATTAAAACTATGCATATATTTTTTTTTGGAATTTCAAAACAAGCACATTCGTAAGATAGTACAAACTAATCGCAATAAAGTTATACATTTTTCTCAAATAACATTGTGATATTTGTACCCGGTTTTAAGAGAATGAAATATTAAATATCCTGATAAGAAAATGGGCAACTTTTGAGGAATCGTTGTTTATAACCGACACCTTATATTCATGAAAAGGATGTCAAACTATCGTGTTTTGGAGTTGTTGAAAATAAATCTAATAATCAATATATTATGAATTCACACAAAAGGAATATTATTTACTTTGTTCTTTTCTGTTGTCTACCTGTCATAACTGTTTCGGGAATCCAACATAAAAAGTATAAAATAAACACAAAGTTGTCTTCTGAAATTATAACCGACCAACGGTTAAATACCGTATCCAAAAAAGCGGAGAAGCTGATTGAATCTGGACTCAATGCCGGTGATGGGTATTCTGAAGTCTGGATTCGTGATTTAAATACCTTTATAGAAACAGCATGCCAGGTTTCTGATAAAAGTAAAATTAAAGAGGCACTTCGAACATTCTTTATTTTCCAGGGAAAAGATGGTGATATTAAAGATGGTTATACAACAATTAAAAATGCATTAAAAGACTATTCGGGATATTACAGTGATTTGGCTCCGGGATTGGCAGCACATAAAAATACTGTAGAAACCGACCAGGAATCTTCACTCATACAGGCAATCTATAAATATATCTCCAGTACCGGTGACAGGGCTTTTCTTCAGGAAGTAGTTGATGGGAAAACTGTTCAACAAAGAATGGGCAATGCCCTGGCATTCCTGATGAATGAGAGGTATAACAAAAAATACGGTTTGCTGTGGGGTGCAACTACGGCCGATTGGGGAGATGTACAACCAGAATCATCATGGGGCGTGGTACTGGATGATTCATCACACCGGAGTATTGATATTTACGATAATGCTATGTTTTTGATTGCTATAAAAAATTTCGTAGCCATGACCGGCAATCAGCATGAAAAATCGTACTGGACAACCATTCATAAAAAAATTGCAACGAATACAATGAAATTCTTATGGGACAAGTCTAACCATAAATTTATTCCTCATCTTTATATTAACGGATCGCCTTTTCCTTCGGGTTTCAATGAAAATAGTATCTATTATCATGGCGGAACAACCATTGCCATCGAAGCGGGTTTATTAAACAGGAAGGAAATAATCATTGCCTACCATAAAATGCAGGAAAATGTAAAGGCGGCCGGTGCACAAACAATTGGTTTGACTCTTTATCCGGTTTATCCAACAGGTTATTTTAAAAATACAGGAATGAGTGAATACAGTTATCAAAATGGCGGTGACTGGACCTGGTTTGGTGGACGCATGGTTCAACAATTAGTTGCAAATGGATGTTACAAAGAAGCATATGAAGCGATTTCACCCATGCTCGACCGGGTAATAAAACACGATGGCTTTTATGAATGGTGGACACCATCCGGTGAACCTAAAGGGTCAGGAAAATTCAGGGGGTCTGCAGGTGTACTCTGGAAAGCAATTGAAATGCTGAAAACGGCAAAACCATAAAACTATCTTTTGAAACAGAATCTGTTTCCCTGGTCGTTATTTAATCGAACGTTTAATAAGTAGTTAAAAAACAAGTAAAACCTGTGGTAGCTATATTCTTACAAAAAGTCAATTCTACCAAAAAATCTAAATAATTCACATGAAAAAAATCTGTTGTATCATTTTTATCATTGTTTGTTGGTGTTCGGCATTTTCATCAACCATTCAGAAAAGTAATATTCTTTGGAGTATTGGAAAAGCTGATAAATCAGCCTCAGAATTTGCGTTAGCACCTAATGGATTTAAAAACTTTGTCGGTCATGATTTCGGTTATGAAGATAAATTCTTTTTGATCGGGCATTCAAAAGAAAAGAATGATTTCCCTTATGTTATCCCCGGTCCGGTTGATACATGGGGTGGAACCTGGCCTACATCCGGTTGGAGAACCAGTCAGGTTACTATTTTATTCGGAATTGAAAATTTACCTACAAAAGGGGAGTATAAATTAGTCATTAATCTGTTGGATTATGCCAAAAAATTCCTGCCATTGTTGAAAGTGAGCATTAATAATCAGGATGAAAAGATACAATTGGGAGCTCCGGGTTATGATGTGTTGAAACAACCCCATCCGGGACAAAATGAAGCCTATGTTGATACTGCTTCTATCACCGGCGATTTATCATCCATTACCCCTAAAACCATTGAAATTCATTTAAACAGGAACACTTTATTAAAGGGTGGTAATTCTGTCACAATAACTGTATTGCAAGGTTCCTGGATCATGTTTGACCAGATACGACTTGAAGGGGCAGCTAAAACTGTTTTGGAAACTCCCGGTCAACTCTTTATTCGTGAAGTAAAACCTGCAAATTACCAACTGGAACAGGATGGTAAAAAAGTACAGCCTTTATTAATCACGGCCGAATTCCTTAACGGAACACCGAAGCTGAGCGTTGAACTGGATGGTATAAATGTATTTAATGAAGTCCTTGAAAAAGGACGGTATGAATTTGAAGCTCCAATGCCGGCTGTCGAAAAATCCATTAAAAGCAGGTACCGGTTGCTGGAAGATGGAAAAGTGATTGAAGAAGGTGTGGTATACAGAACAAAACAAAAAGAGCAAACCCTGGCCGGTTATGTGGATACGCGAATTGGGACCGCCCATTCACGTTGGATGATTGCACCAGGTCCCTGGATGCCGTTTGGAATGGTCAAAATGAGTCCTGATAATCAAAATGCTGGATGGCAGGCCGGCTACCAGCCAACTTATGAAAGCGTTGGTACTTTCAGTCATATCCATGAGTGGACATTGGGTGGTTTAGGAATATTTGCGACGAATGGAAAATTGAGAACCAATATTGGCGACGAACTGATACCCAATTCAGGTTATCGTTCTCAGATAGACAAAAAGACGGAAGAAGCTCCGATTGGTTTCTATAAAGTTCAACTGGCTGATTATAATATTAAGGCAGAGGTTACCGCAACGACCCGTTGCGGCTTTGAAAGGTTTACTTTTCCTACCGATCGCGATAGTTCAAGGATTCTTGTTGATCTGCACATCCCGACAGAATACGATTACCGGCTGAAAGAAATAAAACTCAAAAAGGTAAACGACCACAGAATTGAAGGATTTGCACACCAACTGTCACCACAGGTATGGAGTTCGGATGCAGATCAGGATTACACCATTCATTTTGTTATTGAGTTTGATCAGCCAATTAAGAGGTTGGGCTATTGGATCGATGGAAAAATTCAGTATGGTGATGTCATTGAAGCCTCTAATATTACAAATGCAGGACTTTTCCTTCAGTTTGAGACAAAACAGAATCAGGTCGTGCAGGTCCGTTCGGGTATTTCATTAGTAAGCATTGATAATGCGGATTTAAACCTAAGGACCGAGATCACCAACCCTTTTGGGTGGAGTTTTGATGCAGTCAGACAAAATCAGGTAAATACCTGGAACGAACTTTTTGACCGGGTCAAAATAACCACGTCGAACCGCATGGAAAAAGTGCGTTTCTACAACTCCATGTACCGGTCGATATGCAGCAGGAATACCTGGAGCGACATCAACGGTGAATGGCGGGGTACGGATGGAAAGATCCAGAAATTAAAGAATACTGATGATGTTGCATTAGGATGTGATGCATTCTGGAATACATTCTGGAATCTTAACCAGGTCTGGAATCTGTTACTTCCCGAATGGAGTAACAGGTGGGTGAATTCTCAATTAGCCATGTATGATGCCTACGGATGGTTGGCAAAAGGACCTGCCGGGATGAATTATATTCCTGTGATGGTGGCAGAACATGAAATTCCACAAATGGTGGCTGCCTATCAAATGGGAATACGTGGTTTTGATGCAAACAAAGCATTGGAAGCAGCCGTAAAAATGCAAACAACGCCCGCTCAGAAAGTCTTTTCTGGTTTTGCAGGGAACAGGGACCTGGTTGAATATATGAAACACAACTATGTACCTTCCGATAAAGGCAGGTTTTCAAATTCAATGGAGTATTCGTATGATGACTGGACTGTTGGTCAATTGGCAAAATCTTTAGGGAAAACGGAAATTTACAATACATTCAACAATCGGGGGTCCTGGTGGAAGAATACCATTGATAGTGCCGGATATTGTCACATGAAACTGAGTAACGGGACCTGGGCTCCGAATTTCAATCCGATGCGTACAGGTGCAAACGATCAGTATGTTGAAGGGAATGCCTGGCAACTTACATTCTTTGTACCACAGGATGTACCTGCCCTGGCAGGAATGATTGGAAAACAGAAATTCATTGACCGCCTTGAATGGGGCTTTGCAGCCAGTGAACCGTGGCGTTATAACGGTATGAATGACCAATATTGGGATTACCCGGTTATGCAGGGGAATCAGCAATCGATGCATTTTGCCTTTCTATTTAACTGGGCAGGGAAACCATGGTCTACACAAAAGTGGAGTCGCTCCATTCTTGAACGATACTACGGCTACGAATCTGGTAATGCCTACCTGGGTGATGAGGATCAGGGACAAATGAGTGCATGGCTTGTAATGACTGCGTTGGGATTGTTTCAGACTGATGGTGGATGCAGCGTTCAACCGGTATATGAAATTGGTAGTCCTTTGTTTCAAAAAGTAGAAATTGATTTAGGTCATAAATTCGGTCGTGGAGGTAAGTTTATGATTATTGCCCGTAACAGTTCCCGCAAAAATATGTATGTTCAGAGTGCAGTTTTGAATGGAAAAAAACTCGAATCGTGTATTTTCCCTTCAAGCGAATTACTAAAAGGTGGTGAATTAATTCTGGAAATGGGATCAGAGCCAAATAAAGAATGGGGTAAACTGACTCCGGGGAATTGACAATGTATTAAAAAACCATTAAACTCTCAAAAACACAGTATATGTAAGGAGGTCAGATTGTGATAACTCCTACTTCTAACTTTTACTTATCAGACTCCTGCTTTTTAAAAAAATATTATTTTTGAATGTAATACGGACATAAAATGATTCTATACAGGATCATTTTATGTTTTTTTTTAGTAATACCTTAACTGAGATTGTCTAATGAATCTTCTGACATGCATGAGTTGTTTTAAAGAATTACAATAATTGATTATCCGCAATGTGTCCTAATCCTACAAATAACAAAATCTGGTACTTTCGAAGATTCTGACTGCTCAGATGCATTTTTCTACTAAGTCCACACGATCAGAAGATCGAACAACAATAAAGATAACGAACCATAATAGGCACAATAGTTATTAGAATTAAATCTTTAGAGTATATTACTAAGTCTAATTTCTTAAAATACCGATAGGTATTTCCTATTGTGTTCTATCTTTTCTTTTGTGTCCTATTGTAGTTTTGTTCTTGTTGATTATTAGAGCATTACAATTAGCTCTATAGTCGTAATACGAATAATATCATGTCGTATTGTTATTTTATCCATAAATTCTTTTTCACTATCCCTTTTGCTCCCCTTTTTTACCCCTTTTACTCCGGTTTTGTAACATTATTTCCAAAAAACTTTCCTAAAACATACATAATACATTCTTATACATATCTATATAGATATGAACATCTAAGTTTTTTACTATGTTTTAGATATGTTTTATGTGTGTTTTACCTTAAAACGGGTGTAAAACAGGAATAAAAGGGCAAGCGAAGAGGAAGTAGAGAGGAAATGAATTTTTTTAATAAACAGAATTCCCATGTTGTCTGTACTGTTACAATAGATATAGTATTTGGTAGAATAGTGAGTATTCAAACAAAGCTTTAAGAATAAGTTTGTATCGGTCATTTTACTGATGTTTAGTATGGTTCATTCGACTAAAATTGATATTTGAATGTTGAGAACCAGAATTTATATCTTTTGTAAGCAATTAGATTGTTAAATAGATTGTAAAATTAACTAATTGTTGGGATGGGGAATTGAAAAACAGTTTCCAATCTGGCTTATAAAATGCATATTCTGAATATTTTAATTAAAGTTGGTGGTTTATTTTAAACCTTTTATAATAACAGAAAACAATCTTTAATAACAGAAAGTAATGTATACTAATTGTATGAGCATTTATTGATAAAAGAGTATTCCGTATAATATCTTTGTTTCAGAGACCTATAAAAATTGAATGTTACAAACTGATATAACCTCAACCGGCTGTAATAAATATTGCTTTCATATTTTTCACCTTCAATCTAAACAATACAAAAAACACAAATGAAAAAAATTCTACTTTATTCTCTCCTTGCTTTTTTGACATTTCAACTTTCTGCAACAAACACAGTTCTTCTTGATTTCGAAACCAGCACTGTCCCTCCAGCAATAGCTTCGTGGATGAATTATACAAATACCGGAATAACCTCCAGCACCTGGTCGATTGCAAACCCTCAGACCGATGTCATTAACACTACGGCCAATTGTTATAAAATCAGCAAAAAAACCGGAGATCCTTATTGGTCGGGATTGGAAGTGAATTATACCACCTCGATTCCAATAACAGTATCCAATCAATATCTTCATGTGTTGGTTTATAAAACCACCGCTTCGAGGCTGGCATTAACCTATACACCCGAAGCAGGGACACAAAGTGCCGATACCTGGATTTCGAATAGTACCACCGGATCATGGATCGATTATGTATTACCCATTCCGGTAGGCACAAACCTTAAAACATTCGCCATTAAAATTGCCGATGACCCGGGAGATTATTATTTCGATCAGATCAGCCTATCGGATAATCCGGCATCTCTTACCAGTACACCGGTAAGTATCGATCCAACTCTGAAAAATCAGGTGTTGGAAGGTTGGGGTGGTTCATTATGCTGGTGGGCAAATATAATGGGCGGATTTTCTGATTCAAAAATAAAAACCATTTGTGACTGGATTACTGATCCTGTAAATGGGTTGAATATGAATGTCTTCAGATTTAATATAGGAGGTGGAGACGACCCGACCCATCATCATATGCGTTCAGATGGTGGTGCTATGCCGGGTTACAAAGCTTCGTTAATAGCTCCCTACGATTGGAATCAGGATTTGAATCAACGCAAAATAACACAGCAATTAATTGCTTCGCGTATTGCAAAAACAGGAGTCAATGATATTCAACTTGTGGGATTCTCAAATTCCCCTCCTTACTGGATGACAAGAAGCGGTTGTTCGGCCGGAAGTGTTGAAGGCGATGTAACGAACTTAAAAGCAGATATGTTTGATGATTTTGCCGATTATCTTACTGAAGTTGCCAAATATTATCACGACAGCCTGGGTATTACTTTCAATTACCTGGAGCCGTTCAATGAGCCTGACGGGAATTGGTGGAAAGCATTGGGAGGTCAGGAAGGCTGCTATTTTTCAACTGCTGACCAACTGGTAGAAATCCGTGAGCTGTATACTAAATTATCAGCAAAAGATATGCTTTCGTATTGCCAGATAACAGCAAATGATGCTAATAACATTGATAATGGTTTCAGTGCATTGGGGTCGTACAAATCAGCGGGTGATATTGTCCCAAAAATAGCATTAGTCTCCGTTCACACGTATGGAGGAAATAACAGAGCAGGTGTTGCCGGCTGGGCTAAAAACAACAATAAAAAACTCTGGCAATCGGAGTCAGGACCAATCAGCGTACCCGGAACCAATGAACATAACATTATGGTAATGGCCGACAGAATTATCACCGACGTGCGCGATTTAAAAAGTTCAGTGTGGTGTGACTGGCAGATAGGTGGTGATGGTACTTCAAATGCTACCTGGGCTTTAATAGTCAGCACTTATAGCAACGGTTTAAATCCAATAAGCAAAGGCATTGCATTCTATATCCGTTCGCAGTTTAGCCGGTATTTAAAGGCAGGTTATACCATTATTGACAATAATCTCGATAACGTTATCACTGCAATGAGTCCGGACGAAAAAGAACTGGTCATTGTACTAAGCAACCAGAACACCTACACTCAGAAATATTCATTTGATCTTTCGAAATTTTCAGGGTTTGGAAAAGTGCAACAAGTCCGAACACGTGTTCAGGAATCAATGGGCATTAAAAATTCGTTGACTGTTTTCAATGTTATCGGTAATTCAATTGAGTATGATGCCTTGTCCGAATCAGTAACTACATTTATTGTCCCGGTCAACCAGATTCCCCAGTCAGTAAATGAAATAATAGAAACTGATGGGAATATGTATTATTCTAACGG
>Ga0302209_10000814_pt1 | contig 14235 bp, 11 predicted proteins | sample II_Fen_E3_1_FD_194574 | JGI IMG/M metagenome (GOLD analysis project Ga0302209, IMG submission 194574) | Peat permafrost microbial communities from Stordalen Mire near Abisko, Sweden - II_Fen_E3_1 | ecosystem: Environmental > Terrestrial > Soil > Wetlands > Permafrost | place: Sweden: Abisko...
TCAGGAGTTCCACGTACCCTAAGCGCTATTGTGGTAACGATTTGTTGTTTAGGTGTTCCTGCATTGATGGCCCAACAAAACTGGGATGATCATGATCGCAGCAACCGATATACGTGTCGTGACTTTGGACAAAACTACCTTGCCTCAGTAAAACCGAATGCTATAATTTTCACAAACGGTGATAATGATACTTTCCCTCTTTGGTATAATCAGGAAGTAGAAGGAAAAGGAACCGATGTTCGTGTTTGTAACTTAAGTTATTTGCAAACTGACTGGTATATTGGTCAAATGAAACGTGCTGCTTATAAATCGGCCCCACTACCTATTTCCTGGCAACCTAAAGATTATGTATCCGGTAAGAACGAAGTGCTTTGGGTTGAAGATTTACTACAGAAACCATTGGACGTAAAAACGGCTATGGATTTTGTGTTGAGTTCAGACTCATCTACCAAAATGAAAGGCGAAGCATTTATCCCTACGAAACAATTGTATCTTCCGATCGATGCAAAAGAAGTTCTTAAAACAGGTACTTTACCTGTTAGCCGGGCTTCAGAGATTATCCCACAGATAAATTTTGATATCAAGAAACGTGTTACCAAAAGTGAGTTAATGATCATTGAAATGCTGAAAGAAAATAAATGGAAACGTCCTGTTTATTTTGCAGTAACTGTAGGAGATGATTACTATCTGGGACTGAATGATCATTTTGAACTGACAGGGTTGGCTTATCAGATTATGCCAACAGGTGTAAAAGGTGCAGGCCCTCAGGTAAACACGGATGAGATGTACAATAACATGATGTACAAGTTTAAATATGGCAACATGAATAATCCTAAAGTATATCTGGATGAGAATATTACCCGTATGTGTAATACCCATCGTATGATGTTTGCCCAATTAATCGGAGCATTGATAGCCAAAGGTGATGTTGTAAAAGCTAAAAAGGCATTGGATTATTGTAATAAAATGATACCGGGGACAACTGTCCGTCATGATTATATTTCAACTCAATTGGCAGATTATTATTATAAATTGCACGAACCTGCAAAAGGAAATGCTATCATGGAGGCTGTTGCCAAAGACTGTGTAGAAAACCTGGATTGGTATTTAAGCTTAGACGCTGACCGACGCAACAGTGTTTCGAACAGGATAGGCCATAACATGGCAGTGTTGAATCAGGTATTACGTATTTGTGATGGTGCTAAGCAGAAAAGCATCATGGACAAGTATTTGCAACGTTACATAGGTTATACTAAAAAAGTACAGATGTAAATGAATCTTCAGTTTCCCGATTTACTCCGTCCATTTCTGGGAAGACTTCTTTGGCGTAAGAATCCATCGGAGAAAGTGATTTATGTCACTTTCGACGATGGACCTGTGCCTGAAGTAACGCCACGTGTTCTTGATTTGCTGGATGAGTATAACTTAAAAGCTACATTCTTTTGTGTGGGTGAAAATGTTGAAAAGTATCCGGAAATTTACAACGAGGTACTGAGACGGGGGCATAAAACAGGGAATCATACACACAATCATTTGAAAGGTGTATCTGTGTCGACTGATGAGTATGTGGCTAATGTTCAAAAAGCGGCTCAAAGGATTGACAGTAAGTTATTCCGTCCACCATATGGCCGGATAAACAAAAAACAAAAAAAGATTCTTCGGAAAGAATATGAAATTGTTATGTGGGATTTAATCACACAGGATTATAATAAAAATTTATCTCCGGAAACCATTTTACATTATATAAAACGATATTCCCGAAATGGGTCGTTAGTGGTTTTCCACGATTCAATAAAAGCTGAGAGAAACATGTTGACTGTTTTGCCTTTGGCTATCGAATACTGGAATTCAAAAGGATATCGTTTTGATGTACTGTAGGAAAGCTGGTAGCAGGGAGGAATAAGGAATTATATCGGGCATTGGTTCCTGCATGTATATTCTTGATAGTAAAGAAAAAAGTATGGAGAATAAATTGATTTTTATTTTCTATATTTGATAGTAAAGTTTTTTCATTTCAGAGTTTTCCTGATTATTAATCGTAACTTATTAATAATTCAATTACCATGAAAGAATCCATTTTACATTATGTCTGGCAAAATAAGCTTTTTACGGCTCATGATTTGAGAACAACCGATGGCGAGAAATTGGATGTCATTGATGTGGGACGAAATAATACAGATGCAGGCCCTGATTTTTTTAATGCGAAAATAAGAATAGGAGAAACATTGTGGGCCGGTAATGTAGAAATACATGCCTGTTCAACCGACTGGTATAAACATAACCACCAATCGGATAAAGCGTACAACAGCGTCATACTGCACGTTGTTTTACATGCAGACAGTGAGGTCTATCGTAGAGACGGAGACCGGATACCACAACTTGAATTGAATTATCCAACCCAGATTGATACCAATTATGACCAGCTATTTAGTGCTCAGAAATGGATTCCGTGTTCCGATAAAATAAGTTTAGTTCCTGCTATATTTATTCAAAGTTGGAAAAGTGCTTTACTCGTTGAGCGATTAGAGCAGAAAATGAATTCTATTGAACAACTGTTGCTTGAAAGCAATCAATATTGGGAAGAAGCTTTTTATGTTACATTGGCTCGAAGCTTTGGATTTGGCACAAATAGCCAGGCTTTCGAGAGGTTGGCAAAATCGCTTTCTATTTCAGTTTTAGGTAAACATAAAGATAATATTATCCAACTGGAAGCTTTACTGTTTGGACAGGCAGGACTGTTGAACCCGGATAAACAAGATGATTATTGCATTAAATTAAAGAAAGAATACGACTTCTTGAGAGTTAAGTACGGGCTTGTTCCGCTTGATGGTTCTGAATGGAAATTGTTGCGATTACGTCCTGATAACTTTCCGCATATAAGGATAGCCCAATTTGCAGCTTTAATTCATACTTCAACTAAATTGTTTTCTAAAGTAGTTGAAAATACGAAGATAGAATCACTTCGGAGATTATTTGAAAGTGAACCTTCGTCTTACTGGAAATCAAGTTATTTATTTGCCAATAAAAGTACACTGCACCCCAAAAAGTTAGGTGCCCAATCTATAAATGGTATAATCATCAACACTGTTGTGCCGTTTCTGTTTTGTTATGCCAATCATAAAAATAATGATGAATTAAAAAGGAAGGTCCTGCAAATCATGGAAGAGATGCCGGCAGAGAGGAATTCAATCATAAACGGTTGGTATAGACTAGATCAAACGGCTGAAAATGCTTTTGATACACAGGCTTTGATTCAATTGAAAAAACAATATTGTGATGAAAAGAAATGTTTGCGATGTCCGATAGGTCATAAAGTGTTGACCTTGCAAACAAGTTATTAGATTTTAAACGTAATTATGAAAAAAAGAACTAAGATATTAGTTTCAATAACTATTTTCGCCATCATGCTTTTGGTTCATGCATGTGCTAATAAGGCTCAGGGACCTACCGGTGGTCCTAAAGACATAACACCTCCCAGTGTATTGAAATCATTTCCAGCGAATGGGACTCTTAACTTTAAAAAGAAACTAATTGAAATAGATTTTGATAAAATAGTTTCAATAGAAAAGCCCAATGAGAATGTAATCGTTTCTCCTCCTCAACAAAAGCCACCTGATGTGAAATCATTGGGCAGACGAGTTACCGTCACATTTAATGAGAAACTGCAAGATAATACTACTTATTCTATTGATTTTGGGAATGCTATCGCTGATGTAAATGAAAAAAATGTTATAAAGAATTATCTTTTTTCATTTTCTACAGGCAACACTATTGATACGTTGAAAATATCAGGAACTGTCATCAATGCTGAAGATTTAAATCCAATGGCAGGAATTATTGTTGGGATTTATTCAGATACTTCGGATTCGATATTTTCATTAAAACCATTTATGCGAATAGGGAGAACGGATGAAAATGGTCGTTTTTCCATCAATAATATAAAGAAAGGAAAGTATAAAGTTTATGCACTGGGTGACGCTAACCAAGACTATACTTTTCAACCAGGTGAGGGACTTGCTTTTCAAGACTCTCTGGTGGATCCTTATACCCGAATTGAAGAAATGAAAGATACCGTTTGGAAAGATTCTACTGAAGTGGATAGCATACGAACGTATATGGGCACACGCTTTTTACCGGACAATTTATCTCTTAGGTATTTTAAAGAAAATAAAAAACGTCAGTATTTTGTGAAATATGAACGGAAGGAACCTTTTGTTTTTAGTTTGTTTTTTAATGCAGCACAAGCTAAATTGCCAGAGCTAAAACCATTAAACTTTAATTGGGATGGCAAATTCCTATTGCAGAAGAGTGCCGGGTTGGATAGTTTGACCTACTGGCTTACAGATTCGTTGGTTTGGAAAAATGATACTTTAAAAATGACTATGAGTTATTTAAAGACAGATTCACTCTATCGATTAAAACCGGTTACTGATACCATAAATGTTTCAATGCGGAAAGCGAGGGTAAATGCCCGAGCCCGACAGACGAAGAAATTGGCTGTCCAGAAAATACAGCCTTTAAAAATCATGAATAATATGGCATCTGTATTCGAGATTTATAATCCTGTCATACTCAATTTTGAAACTCCTTTAGAACAACTGGATGTTTCAAAAGTAAAATTGTTTCAAAAAGTTGATACCACCTTTAAACAAATACCTTTTAAATGGCGACAGGTAGACTCTACAAAAATGGCATATAGCATTACTCATAAATGGATTGCGGAAACTACTTACAAGCTTGAGATAGATTCGGCGGCTTTCACAAGTATCTATCACCGGACAAGTAACGAACAGGAAACGGAATTTAAAATCCGCTCTCTGGACGAATACTCGAGTGTAAAATTATTATTGGCAACATTTAATCCGAAAGCCGTATTACAGGTGCTTGATGCAAAAGATGTTGTTCTGGATTCTAAACCTGCTGCTATAAAAGGAACTATTTTTGAATATCTAAAGCCCGGTGATTATTATGTACGCATGTTTATCGATGAAAATGGGAATGGCAAATGGGATTCGGGTGATTATTCAAAGAAACGTCAACCGGAAGTAGTGTATTACTATCCGAAGAAAATGACCTTGATGGCTAATTGGGAGTTTGAAGAAACCTGGGATTATACCTCAATTCCACTCTTACAACAAAAGCCTTTGGAATTAATAAAGGCATCATCTTCCAAGAAAACTCAAACGAATAATTGATTTGGAATCTGATTTGAGCAATTTGTAGAGATTTTATAGCAAACTGTAAAAGATATATAGAATTTTGCCAGAAATCTTCGGGAAGTAATTTGTATTTTAAAAAATAACAGGTACATTTGCACTCCGAAATGTAAAACCATTTTGTGAATGCGGTAGTAGCTCAGTTGGTAGAGCATCAGCTTCCCAAGCTGAGGGTCACGAGTTCGAGTCTCGCTTACCGCTCTTGATAATCAATCAATTACAGTTAATGTAGTTGGTTGATTTTTCTTTTTAATACTGATTTATAAAGGTTCTACAAGCATTATGTAAACTAAGATGTAAACCACAATTTACACATGAATGCTTCAATTTCAGTAGTTTGCTACAAATCAAAAACTCTTTCTAATGGTGAAAACCCGTTAATGCTTCAAGTTTCTAAAAATGGGAAACGTAAATACCAAAGTGTAGGAATCTCAATTGACCCTAAATTTTGGGATTTTGTAAAGAATAAACCAAAGGCAAATTGTCCAAATGGTGAATTTATTCAAAAGGTCATTCTTGATAAAGTTATAGAATTTCAAAAACGAATTTTAGAATTAAATGCTGATCAAAAAGATTACACCCCTACAACGCTTTTAGAGAGGAAACAAGAAACTATTTCTATTAAAACGGTAGGAGTGTTCTATAAAGATTTAATTGCTTTATATGAAGCTACAGATAAGAGAGGAAACCGATTGATTTATAAAGGTTCTTACAATTCAATAAAAGACTTTTCTAAAGGTCGATTGAATTTCCTGTTTAGTGATATAGATTTAGAATGGCTCAACAAATACGAAAAATGGTTACGTTCAAAAGGTAACAAGGAAACAACCATTAGTTTACTGTTTCGTACTTTAAGAAGTGCATATAATAAAGCTATTGAAGCTAAAAGTTCAAAGAAAGATAATTATCCGTTTAATGATTTTAAAATCAATAAGTTTGATATTACCACACAAAAAAGAGCTATTTCAAAAGCTGATATTTTAAAGATAATTGAAATAGATTTATCACAGGAACTTGAATCTGTAAAAGTAAGCAGGGATATATTTGTTTTCAGTTATTTATGTGCTGGGATAAACTTTACTGATATTGCAAACCTTAAAATTGATAATATTATTGGTAACCGCTTACAATACACCCGACAAAAAACAGGAAAGAAAATCAATTTGTTATTGAATTTAGAAGCAATGCAAATAATTAAACACTATTCATTAAAGGAAAGACCGGATAATTATTTCTTTCCAATCTTAGACAATAAAATACATATCACAGCGACACAAAAACAAAACCGGATTCATAAAGTTTTAGGAAGAACAGATAAATGTTTAAAGTCTATTGCAACATTGGCAAACTTAAATGTTAATCTCACAACCTATGTAGCCCGTCATTCATTTGCAACGATTCTTAAAAAGTCAGGTGTAAACATAGGATTAATAAGTGAAGCTTTGGGGCACTCTGATATAGGTACGACTCAAATTTATTTAGACAGTTTTGAAAATTCCCAAATTGACGAAGCTTTAAAGAATTTACTTTGATTTTCAAGTAAATTCAACTTTGAATCTTATTGCTGTTTTAAGAATTATATTTACTTTTACAAAATATCTGAAAAATCAAAGTGGAGTAATCTTCTTTGATTTTTTTTACTTATTATAAAGTTTAATTTATATGGAGCCAATCGAAATTTCAATTTCTAAAAACCAGCGACTTTCAGAGGCTTTAGCCTTATCACAATATAAATACACTCAAATTCCACCAAATGTAATTCTAAACAAAACCCTCACCGGAATAGGTGCAACTTATATGGAGATAAAAGCATTTAGGCACTCTATTATTATAGAGCCCAATGTACCGGTTATTAAAGGTAAAGAAAAAAACAACCAAGAATGTCTTGGAGTTTATAAAGGACGAACTGTAGAACATATTATTAAGTACTTGCAAAATCCTTCCCCGGAATACAAAAAACTACTTACCACTCCCGAAGGATTTTTTAAAATCACGGAAGCTGCACTAAAAGCAGGCATTGACATTCATGCTGATTACTTTTGTCTATTCGACGAATGTGAGAAAATCGGGCAAGATCTGGACTATCGAAAATCAATTACATTCCCAATAAACGATTTTTTCAATTTCACAAACAAAGCTTTTGTTTCAGCAACACCGCTCAAGCAAGCTCACGATGAATTTGACCTGCAAAAATTTAAAATGCTGGTTATTAAGCCTGACTTCGATTACAGGGTTAAGCTCGAACTTATTGTAACCGACAAAATCCGAACAACAATCGGTCAAAAAATCCAAACTCTTTTGGACGACAACAGTAAATGCATTTGTATTTTCTTTAACTCAACAAAAGGCATAAAAGGACTAATAACTCAATTCTCACTAACAAATGATAACTGTTCTGTTTTCTGCTCAGACAAAAGCAAAAGCGATTTAAAAGTAAAAGATATAGTTGCATATACTGACTTTCACCCTTTACACCTCAAAAGATTCAACTTTTTTACTTCGCGTTACTATTCAGCAGTGGACTTTCACTTATCTCATTGCCCCGATGTGATAATGATTACAGACTTATATACTGCCGACCATTCAACCATAGACCCGCTAAGCGAAGCCATACAAATACAAGGCAGATTTAGAAATGAACACCCTAACGGCAAACGCTTCAATTCTCTTTGCCATATTGCTAATTTCAAGTGTGTTGAGCATTTGACTTACGAAGAATCCGTTCAAGAATTAAACGTTTGGTTTGATTTCGCAAAACATTTGAAAGAAAAACATAAGCAAGCAACTAATTCGAACGATAAAAAATCAATAGAAAAACAGTTCAAAAAATGTCTAATTTACCCTTATCTTCAAACACTTAATCTCGAATCCGCTTTCAAAAGGAACACTTTCTCGATTATCAATAAATATAATAAAGAACGTGTAAAAGCATATTATTCAGATGAAACTTTAAAACATGCTTATGAACAAGAAACCGGATATTTTGATATTACTTACATTGACGAAATAGACAGGACTTTCAACTTTGATTTCTCTTCCAAAGACATTGCAAAGCGATACGGCAATCCTAAAACAGCGCAGAATGTCATTATACAGGATATAATCTATCAACTTGACAGAGGCATAACTTCCGAAACAATACTTTCAACTCTAAAAGATGTTAGGTATTCCGAAAGATACGACCAAGTTCACACCGTTATAGAAGCTTACAAATTATTAGGTAGCACTAAACTTAAAACAACATTCAAAGGAATAGATAAAGACTTAAAGGCTGCTGAACTTTTTAAAGCTAGTGAAGACAAACGGTTTTCAACTGATATAATAAATGAAATTATAACTGAATTTGAACCTGACTTGAATAAGCAAATTTTGAAATCTGACATTAACGAACGACTGCAAAAAATTTATGACAAATATAGTTTAATCAAGAAATCAGGAATCCCACTTGTAGTCACTCAATTGATGATTTTTGACTATTTCCATGGAAAAAACAACAAAGATGACCGAACATATACTCTTAAAAGTGCTTTACCTGATATACACAAAAAATCAAAGGATAACAGTTAGTTAGATAAAAACGGATAAAAAAAGGCTCATATTTACTCTTTATAGGGGGAATTAAAATTTGTATCCGTTTTAATATAATTTAAGCAATACCCTCTTAAGATCAAATTCTTTCAATTTATTTACCTTGTAATTTGTAAAATCCATACAAAACAGTAACAATACTCATGACATATAATTTGCAATATCATTTCAAAAGGCAACCGAAGGTTTGCCTTTTTCTGTTGAAACAAGATTTAATTAGTTTATATAAACAGTGTAATCAAATAATTATAACTTTATTTTCATAAAATATATTTATATAGAAATAATAAGTACTTTTGCATATCAATTTACTGGAAGTGTGAACTAGAGTCACCGCAATTATTAAATTGAATTCAACAATTGTAGCGACAATTGCATTACATATTATCAAAGCGTTAGCTTTGTTATTTTTGCTCTTTAAAACCGCCAATTTTAGATTACCTGCAAAATAATAAGTGATACGTCTGCGCCTCCGGCGTGGGCTATACTTATTTGCAGGTAAGGTGCTTGGCGGTACCTAAAGGGTGAGGAAGTGTAGTTCCACGCCTTTTTTGTGCCTAAAACCAATTAATTTAACTTAATTGATGGTAAACCTATACCTTTCGTTCTACAAATACATTATCAATCGCCAAGTTTAACAATTATGAAAGTAATAAAACCTTTATTGTCGCTATTTCTATGTTCAGTATCATTGTTAGTAACTGCTCAAATAAAAATAATCTCTGGTGAGTCTGTTTATAAAGGTGATATTGGCAGTTCTTGGTCTTCAAATCCTAAACTGAGTTACTCAAATACACTTTGGGGTGAAACTTTTTATAATGCAGGATGGAAAGATATGAATCAAGCTGGTAATATAGAATATGAAACGGTCGCAAAAGTAATCAACTACAGCCCAGATACAAAAAGAAGTTGGTCATTAACCATCCCTATAAAGAATTTAAATGCAAAGGCTGGATATGAATACAGTAGTCCGGCTTCCCCTTCAAAAAGACAAGATTCTGAGCAAATCTATTGGGGCATACAGATTGATTTCATAAAAGATGGTGTCAGTCAATCCCTTAATTTCATGTTTAAGAGAGCAGATTCAAAAGGAAAATATGGAAATGAATATATTTCATATAGTGTTGGCAATGATGGTTGGAAAGATAGTTTTTATCGTTACCCCTCATGTGATAAAGAGAACAATACTGAACTAAAAATAGAAACCCATAGTTATAACTCCACTACCATTTCTTGGGGGGAAGTCAATTTAACAAACTTTGGAGCTTATATAGACGAAATTAGTTCAATACAATTAATAGTTGGTACACAGGCAAATATTCAAGTGGGCAAGGTGGATATTTATTGTGACAAAATAGAAAATAATACTACCGCCGATGAATTAATTGCCGAAAATAAATGTTATGAAGCGAAAGGAGCATTATTAAGGGCTATTAGATTATATGGAAGTGCTGAGAATCTATATTACCCATTAGCACTCTGCTATGGTAATTTACGTGATTATAAAGAGTGTATAGATATCACAACTGTATTAATCCAATTTCAAGGCAGAAAATTATACGAATCTTATCTTTTGCGTGGAGTTGCAAAAGAATCTATAAATGATAACAATGGGGCTTTAGCTGATTACAAATCGGCAGGTACAATTGGAAAAGAATATTATGATAATTTATTTCTAACCATGTACAAATCAAAAAGTGTTTCTCGTAAAAATGGAAAACATATCAAATATAAACATTAAATCTAAAGAGGTGATACAAGACAAATCTACATTCGCTGATTCTATATGGATGAATGGAATTTTTCTTGCCGTTAATACAATGATTAGCAGTTATCTATAGGAAAGCATTTTCTTGTTCCAATTGTTGTTTGTATTATCCTTAACAAATCCATTGTCTTTGAATCGCATACTCTGATTGCTATTGTTGAAAAAAATGTCAAATCCTATTCGTTTCGGTCTACCAATTTCAATGTAGTTTTTAAGATTTGAAAATTATTATTCTAATATAATACTAACTATTTAACACATAAATTAAATCAATGAAAACAAAATTAATTATTATCGCTCTGCTGATGTTTTCAGCTATCTACACTGTTAAGGCTCAATCACCTTTTGTTCATTATGAGCCGTTGGATTATAATCCTGGTCAGCCTAAAAGAGCTGAAAATATTCAAAAAGTTAGAGCAACTGGCTTTTTTAAAAATACATATTCACAAAAATATGTTCAAGTTTCGTTGATTTTAGCAATTACAAATTCTGGTGAAAGCAATGAGTCAATTAAATTGATTAAATATAGGCAGAGCGGTTCTGATAGTAATTGGACTGATGCAGATAGTTATGTTTATGCATGTCAAAATAATTGCAGTTACACCTATTATGCAAGCTCTACATTTGGATATATTTATTTTGATATGTAATTATCCAGATTAAACATTTTGATATATGGTAAATAATGTTTAGTTTTGAGAAATTTAAATAAGTTAAATCAATATTGAAATCAATAAAATCATGGGTGCATTTATTTTGTTTATAATGAAAATTGGACTTTTCAGTTTTCTAGCAACTCCGTCAATAATGGCTTTTTGGGCTGCATTTAGTAAGAAAAACGATGAAGGTAGGGTTTCACCATTAATTCTTGGTGTTGTACTTTTAGTCGTTGCAATTATTATTTTTAATGTTATCACTAAATAAACCTGTTTAAATATATTTCTTTTGTAAAAAAGAAATTAGAATTACAACTATAAGTACAAATGATTTTTCCTCCCTCATGAAAAAACTAACTTTTCTATTATTATTAATTCCATTAATCACTTTCTCACAAGCAAGGTTAGGTTCTTCATTAAATGAAATTAGGAATGAATTTTCTGCTCAGCAGATGGGATATATAAATATAAATAATATTCCATGTCTAATCGTAACTTATCCAGATATTCAAGTGCGTTACTATTTTAATAGTAAATCATTTTGTTATCAAACATCTCTTGTTACTCAAAATCTTAAACAGTCAAAGCATATTCTTGATGTTTACAATAAAAATTACATCATAACTTCTAAAACTACATGGATAATGAATGATAGTTTTCGAACTGCTCATATAAAATTTAGCTATAAAGATGATATAGGATATGTTTTTACTTGGAATTGAATTTTTAAATGCGACATACTAAAAAAATATATGTGTAATGAGCGGGCGCAAATTGTTAGCTGTCCCTCCCCCTATCAATTTTTGGGGGAAAATTGTTTTAAGAAAAATCGCGTTATTCAATTATTATAACATCGAAAAGAAAAATCAATTAATCCTTGAAATAAACTATTAATAATAACGTATCTTGTTTATAAAGCTTGTAAACCAATATGTAAACCGGAAATTTAATTGGAAATCATCATCTGGAATAAACCGCATTAAATAGCTTATAAACAGTTGTTTAATAATAGTATGCGGTAGTAGCTCAGTTGGTAGAGCATCAGCTTCCCAAGCTGAGGGTCACGAGTTCGAGTCTCGCTTACCGCTCAAATGTTCATTAATGAAATGGATTTCTCTTATGAGAAGTCCATTTTTTTTGCTTAAAGTAGTAATCTTCAAAGAAAATTTTGTTAACACAAAAGAAATATCTATATTTGACCGGTTTTTAGTTCCAATTCATTCATTTGCTTTGAACTTAAGATTATGTGGAAAGATTTCTTTTATTTTTCCAGAGGTCAACGAATTGGCATAATGGTACTCATTGTGCTGATCGTGCTTGCATTGGCTGCTAACTATTCGTTGAAATACTTCTTTCCGGTTACCGAGAAGGATGGAACTGCTTTTCTGACTGAGGTGGAAACCTTTAAAAGATCATTGGTTTCAAGAGACAGCATTCTTAAAGCTGAAAGGCAACGTCAATACGAAGCACGGTATAAAAAATATCTACCCTTCCCTTCTTATAATAAAGCTATTCCCTATACACTCTTTACATTTGATCCGAATCTTGCTGATTCAACCTCTTTCGTCAGGCTGGGATTAAAGCCATTCATTGCCTCCAATATCCTTAAGTATCGCCGTAAGGGGGGCTGGTATAAAACTTCTGCTGATTTCGGGAAAGTGTATAGCTTAACACCGGAAAAATTCAAGGAGCTGGAACCTTATATCATTCTTCATGATAAAAAATTGACAAAGGTTGATTCGCTGTATTTAAAACGAAAAGAAATACGGAGAGATTTGATAGTTGAACTTAATTCTGCCGATACAACACTCCTGATGCAGGTAAATGGGATTGGACGGAGTTATGCCAAAGGAATTGTACGCTTCAGGCAGCTAACGGGTGGATTTGTGTCTGTGGATCAATTAAGTGAAATCTATGGTATGCGCCCGGAAAATCTTGATCGTATTCGTCCTTTCTGTAAGGTTAACCCTGAGCTGGTTCGTAAAATTAAAGTCAACATAGCCGGTTTTGACCGTTTAAAAGGTCATCCATATTTAAATTATTATCAATCAAGAGCCATATACGAACTTCGAAGGAGAAAAGGAAAGTTGAAAAGTATCACTGACTTGAAAATGTTGCCTGAATTTACGCCTGAAGGCCTTGTTCGAATTGAACCTTATTTGAGCTTTGAATAATATAACCTCTCATTATTTATTTGATGAAATTGAACGGTTAAATGATTAAATGTTCCATAATACCAAGCAGATTGGCACTAAATTTGATTGTTATATTTGCATTATAAATAATATGTTTAATTCTATTATTAAAACATGCAAACAATGAAATCACATTTAAAGTATTACCTTCTAATTATGTTGTTGCCTGTTTTCTCAGCATGTGAAAATGATGAAAACTGCTATTCGTACAACAATAATCGTGTTGATATAGCAACTGTTAAGAATACAGGCTTAAGCTCCAAGTTTTCCTTTCTGCTGGATGATAATAAACTTATGCAGATTACTCAAACAGAACTACCGACTTTTATTCCAGCAGATGGACAACGTATTATTGCAAACTATAGCATTTTGTCAGTCACAAAAGTTGATAGTACGTATACCCGAAATGTAAGACTGATTGATGCCTATTCCGTGTTGACCAAAGGTATTTTTAAGATTACCCCTGCAACGCAGGACAGCATCGGACATGATTCCATTACTATCCGGGATATGTGGATAGCCAATGATTTCCTGAATATAGAATTTGCTTATTTCGGGAATAATAAAATCCATTATATCAACCTGGTCTCCGATGCTTCGAAAGTGTATACCGATGGTAAAATCCATTTGGAATTCAGGCATAATGACAATGGAGATACACCGACTTACTATTTAAAGGGGATTGTGTCATTCAATATTAAATCACTTCAAACCGGGGTGACTGCATCTGTTCTGAATTTGCTTATTCATGTGAATGTACCTTATCAGGCTGCTGAAAAAACGTACAATATCCCGTATTATTTTGGATCAAC
>Ga0302209_10000818_pt1 | contig 14186 bp, 10 predicted proteins | sample II_Fen_E3_1_FD_194574 | JGI IMG/M metagenome (GOLD analysis project Ga0302209, IMG submission 194574) | Peat permafrost microbial communities from Stordalen Mire near Abisko, Sweden - II_Fen_E3_1 | ecosystem: Environmental > Terrestrial > Soil > Wetlands > Permafrost | place: Sweden: Abisko...
TCATTGACAATTAGAATGGAGCAATTTAATGATATAGAAATGGTCAAAGAAAATAGAAAGGAAACTGATTATGATAAAGATAATAACAATAGTTTTCAAAGTGGCATTTCAAGAGAGGTTCTTATTGTAGAAGATAACAAAGCAAACCAAGTTGTATTAACTAGAATGTGTTCTCTAATGAATCATAAAGTAAAAATTGCAGAGGATGGTAAAAAGGCATTAGAAATTCTAAATAGTGAGACTTTTGATGTTATACTAATGGATATTCAGATGCCTGTTATGAATGGCATTGAAGCAACAAAGATAATTAGAGAGAACGAAAAAAAATCTGGAGAACATATACCTATAATAGCACTAACGGCTTATGCGCTTGTTGGGGATAGAGAAAAATTTTTGAATCTCGGGATGGATGATTATTTATCAAAACCTGTAAAAATAGAAGACTTATATAAATGTATCGATAAAGTTATAATTAAAAAGAGTGATGGCATATATCACGATGCATCATATTATCTAAAAATAAATGAAACGGATAATAATATTGAAGATAAAAAAACAGAACTTGAAAAGTTATATATAGAAATTAATAGATTTAGAAAGTTAATAGAACAAGAAGATTATAACGGATGCGAAAAGTCTACACATATAATTAAAGAGTACTCATTAAAGTTAAAGTCTATAATTATGAAAAATGCATCATTTAGAGCCGAATTAGCTGCCAGAAGAAAAGATATCAATGGATTAAAAGAACAAATACTAATAATTGATGAAGAATATAATCGGATAAAAAGGGAGTGTCGCAAAATAACTAATTTTTAGTTATGGAGCGATGCTCCTTTTTTATGTTGACAATATGGTAAAACATGGTATCATTATAAAAACACGTAAGTAAACACTTACATACATACACGCGGTGCATGAAGAGAGATTGAAAAACGCTTACTATACTGATTAAATTGCTTGCTATAGCGAGCGGATGGAGTTTAAATGGATAAAAGTTATTTCACTAGAAAAGAGCAAATCATATTAAGTACAATTGAGCTTATTGATGAAGTGGGCATTGGTGGTATGTCTATTCAAAAATTAGCAAAAAAAGAAGGCATTACGGAAGGTGCATTATATAGGCACTTTAAGAGTAAGAATGAGATTATTATAGAGGCAATACTGTATTATTCACATTTTGATATGAATATAATAAATACAATAAACAAGAACAAACTTTCTTCAAAGGAGTCGATTGTTTTCCTCTTAACTTCATTTTCGGAATATTACGAAAATTATCCTGAAATCACAGCTATCGTTTGTTCTTTTCAAAGTTTAATATATGAACCAGATATAGCGAAGGAAGTATTTCTGTTAGAAACTAGAAAATTTGACTTTTTAATGTCAATCATTGAGAAGGGTAAACAATCAGGTGAATTTAACGAATGGATAAATAGTGAAGATCTAGCAAATATAATCATTGGTTCATTTAAACATTTAGTATTTAAATGGAGAATTAAAAAGTATGAATTTCCATTAAAGATAAAAACATTAGATATGCTTGACATAATATTTAAATGCGCAATATTATCTACAGAAAAAAGATGATAATTAGGAGGCAAAAACATGTCACAAGAAAATAAAGATCCATTGCTGGAAATGTATATCTTTGAAACAAACGAATTAATACAAAAGCTTGAAGAGATAATATTAGAGAGTGAAAAAAACAATAGTTACTCTTTAAATATGGATGAAATATTTAGAATAATGCATACAATAAAGGGAAATTCAGCGATGCTGCTATATGATAATATATCTTTATTGGCACATTCCATGGAAGATTTATTTGATTACATAAGGAAGTGTAAACCTTCCAATATTAAATATTCAGAAATAACAGATTTAGTACTTGAAAGCAAAGATTTTATTAGAGTTGAAATCGAAAAAATACAGATGAATAATGAGCCAGATGGTGATGCAAAAAATTTGATAAGTAAGGTGAAAAATACTTTGCTAAGTTTAAAGGGTGATGATGAAGGAACAAAAGAAAACTGCTTAGAGAAAAAGAAAAAACCAGATTTAAAGCAAAAGTTCTATATCAGTTCTCTTCGAAAGACAAGTCCGAAAATAATAATGGATAATGAGCAAAATCATCCATATAAAGTAGTCGTGAAATTTATAAATAACGCAAAAATGGAAAATGTAAGGGCATTTACAATAGTTCATAATTTAGATGTGATCGTAAAAAATATATCTTATGTTCCAAAAGATATTATAGAAAATGAAGAAAGTATTAAAGAAATTCTTGAGAATGGGTTTACATTATATTTTGAATCAGATAAACCCATGGAGGAATTGAAAAAAATCATTAATAGAACGTCATGTGTTGAGAGTGTTCAAATAGAACCAGTGGAGGAGACCGCAGCTAAACAAGTAAAATCAATCACACCAGATTGTAATGAAAACGTTGAAAATACAAATAGCAGCCACAATCACATAACATCTAATATTCTTAGTGTAAATGTTGAAAAGATGGACATGCTTATGGACCTAGTAGGAGAGTTAGTTGTTGCTGAATCGATGGTTACAGGAAGCAGTGATTTGAATGGAATTCATCTTGAAAATTTCAACAAATCAGCTAGACAGCTTAGAAAAATTATAAATGATCTTCAGGATATAGTAATGGATGTAAGAATGGTTCCTATAGCTCCTACCTTCCTAAAAATGAATAGAATTGTAAGAGATATGTGTAAAAAGCTCTCAAAAGAGGTTGAGCTTAAACTGATTGGTGAAGATACTGAAGTGGATAAAAATATTATAGAAAGTATCTCAGATCCACTTATGCATTTAATTAGAAATTCAATGGATCATGGCATTGAAAGTACAAAGGAAAGAGTGGCTAAAGGCAAAAACCCAAAAGGAACTATAACACTTACTGCTAAAAATGAGGGTGGAGATGTCTTTATCATTATAAAAGATGATGGTGCAGGTCTGAATAAAATCAGTATTTATAATAAAGCTTTTGCAAATGGACTTACTGATAAAAGTATTGAAGAACTATCAGATAAGGAAGTTAATTCCTTTATACTGCTACCAGGTTTTTCTACGAATGATAGTGTTACAGAATATTCCGGTAGAGGGGTAGGCATGGATGTCGTATGTAAAAATATTGATAATATTAGAGGCACAGTCTCAATCAATAGTGTAGAAGGAAAAGAAATGACTACGATAATCAAAATACCGTTAACCCTTGCAATAATAGATGGAATGTTAATCGAAGTAGGAAACACGAGCTATACGATTCCAACTATATCAATAAGGAGGTCTTTTAAGCTAGAAGAGAAGGATTTGATAATAGATCCAGATGGTAATGAAATGGTTATGGTAAGGGGAGAATGCTATCCCCTAATTAGTCTTTACAAAGTATTTAACGAAGAAACAGAAATTACAGATGCATTAGACGGCATAATTATTATGGTTGAAAATGGAGGTAAAAGCATTTGCTTACTTGCAGATCAATTAATCGGCCAGCAACAAGTAGTTATAAAAGCACTACCCAAGTACATAAAAAAAACAAAAGGAATAGCAGGATGCACATTGCTTGGAAATGGCAATATTAGCTTAATTTTGGATGCTTCAGCATTAATAAGTTAAAAAAGGAGGAAATGAATTTGAATGAAATGATTGATAGTGAAATGGAAATTGAAGAAGATACACAAAAAGATAAATATTTGGTTTTCACCATTGACAAAGAAAAGTATGGAATTGAAATAAAATATGTCATAGAAATAATAGGAATACAGACTATAACAAAGGTCCCTGAGCTTGATGATTATATTAAAGGAATCATAAATCTAAGAGGCAAGATTATTCCAGTAATGGATGTTCGAGTAAGATTTAAAAAGCCAGTGATGGAATATGATGACAGAACCTGTATTGTAGTTGTGGATGTAGGTGAACTTACAGTAGGACTCATTGTAGATAGAGTATCTGAGGTCGTAAATATTTCTGAGGATCAGGTTGTATTACCACCTGTAACAAGTAAGAAAGAAAAAAATAAGTACATAAATGGAATTGGTAAAATAGGAGAAGAAGTAAGGCTTCTAATTGACTGCAATAAGTTACTCAATGATGATGATAAAGATACAATAAAAGAATTGATTTAATTAAAATACTAGGAGGTAAGAGCATGAAATTTTATAATAATTTAAAAGTTGGAATTAAAATAATAGTTGGTTATTTATTAATATGCATTTCTACAGTTATTTTGGGTTTATATTCAATAGGTATTACAGGAACGATGGAGAATTCTAAAGACAGCAATGCTTCAATTATCGTTATTTTATTAATGGTTATAACGATTGCAATAGCACTACTAAGTGGAGTTAGCTTATACAGTTCAATTAGCAAAAGGTTGAAACTTTTACAAGAAGCTACGGATAAACTAATTCTTGGAGATACTGATTTTAATATTGAAGCAACATCAACTGACGAATTAGGGCAATTAATAAAAAAATTCAAAATACTGGGTGAAAATACGAAGAGAGATGCTAGTATTTTAGCACAAATATCGGATGGTAATTTAGATATTGAAATAAATGCAAAATCAGACAAAGATGTGATTGGAATATCCATTATTAATGTGAGAGATATCGTTGCGAATATAACGGGAAATCTAAGAACAAGGGTAATCGAGGGTATAATACACGGTGATTTAAGTATAAGAGGTAGAGAAAATCTCTATAAAGGCGAATGGGCCAATTTGGTTAAGGCAATCAATGAGTTAGTTGAGTCATTTGTTGTACCAATAAAATTAACACAAAAAAGTATGGACAGCTTAGCTAGTGGAGAGATATTTAGTAAGATTGAAAATCATTATGAAGGTGAGTTTAAAGCACTAATAGAAAGTACGAATGGTATTGCAACTACTTTAGATGTTTTGGCTACAGAGATTAATGAACTTACGGTAAGTGCGGTTGGAGGAGAATTATCAAAACGTGCCGATAAAACAAAGGTAACTGGATCTTATGCTTTAATGCTTCAGGGTATAAATGATACGATAGATGCCATTGTTGAACCAATTGAAGAAGCAACTGAAGTCTTAAAAGAAATGGCAGCAGGAAATTTACATATTAAAGTAAATGGAGATTTTAAAGGAGATCACGCAATCCTAAAAAGCTCGATAAACCATACCGTTCAAGGAATATTAGAACATATAGATGAAGTATCAAATGTTCTTAAGGAAATGGCAAATGGGAATCTTGATGTAGAAATAACTGGATCTTATCATGGAGATTTTGTAGAGCTTAAAACATCGACGAATAAAATAATTGAATCTTTCAATGAAACACTTGGTGAAATAAATACAGCAGCAGAACAGGTGTCTGCAGGTACAAAACAGGTTTCAGACTCTAGCCAATCCCTTTCACAAGGCTCTACAGAACAAGCAGCGTCTGTTGAAGAAATCACATCTTCAATTACTGAAATTGCTGAGCAGACCAAAGGAAATGCAACAAATGCAAATAAGGCAAATGAAATGGCAGAATCCGTAAAGAAAAATGCAGGTGAAGGCAATAGAGAGATGCAAGGCGTTCTTAAGGCAATGGAAGAAATAAATGTATCTTCTACAAATATTTCTAAGATTATAAAAGTAATAGATGACATTGCTTTTCAAACAAATATTCTTGCACTGAATGCAGCAGTAGAAGCGGCAAGAGCAGGTCAGCATGGTAAAGGATTTGCAGTGGTTGCAGAGGAAGTTAGAAATCTGGCAGCAAGAAGTGCAAATGCTGCAAAAGAGACAACTGGAATGATTGAAGAGTCTATTAAAAAGGCAGAGGACGGAAAGAAAATCACTGAGCTTACAGCCGACGCTTTAAATAAAGTGACTGAAAATATTGCTTCTGTAGCTGAAATCGTAAATGGAATAGCGATTGCATCAAATGATCAAGCAAATGCTATAAGTCAAATTAATCAGGCGATAGAAGAAGTTTCGAAAGTTACGCAGACCAATACAGCAACTGCAGAAGAGACAGCATCTGCTTCAGAAGAGTTATCAAGCCAAGCAGTTCTCGTAAAAGAGAGAGTTGGAAGATTTATATTAAAGAAAAGAAATATGTCTCAGACTTCATATTCAAACTTGGATGATAAAACATTAAAATTGATACAATCAATGATGACAAATAAAGATGCAAATGAAAGTTCAAAATCATCTTTCACAGAAGCGGCTGCAACTTTATCGCCAAAGATAAAAATCTCTCTTGATGATAAGGAATTTGGAAAATACTAGAGGTAAAAGATGGTAGATATTAAGGAAAATGAATTTATAAAGCTTGCAACTTTCGTAAAATCGTATTATGGTGTAAATCTATTTGAAAAAAAATTATTAATTCAAGGAAGACTTCAAATTATATTAACTCAGAGAAATTTTAATACTTTCTCTGAGTATTATAATTTTATGATTGCGGATAAAACAGGAAAAGCAGTGGAAGAACTATTAAATAAAGTAACAACAAATTATACTTTCTTTATGAGAGAACCTCAGCACTTTGACTATTTTAAAAACATAATACTTCCCTACTATATTAGTAAGAATAACGCAAAAAATAATTTGCGTGTATGGAGCGCAGGATGTTCTTCAGGTGAAGAAGCATATTCTTTGGCAATGCTTATATCGGATTGCGTTGGAATGAATAAACAAAATTGGGATACAAAAATATTAGCAACTGATATTTCTTTGGATGTATTGGAAACAGCTACAAAAGCTATTTACAAAAACGAAGAGATTAAAAATATTTCAAATCTATGGAAGAAAATATATTTCGAAAAGTATGATGATACAAGAAGTGCTGTCATAGAAAAAATAAAGAATGAAGTGATTTTTAGAAGATTTAATCTAATGAATGAGACTTTTCCTTTTAAAAGAAAATTTCACGTTATATTTTGCAGAAATGTAATGATATATTTTGACAATAAAACAAAGGAAAAATTAATTAATAAATTTTATGAATGGACAGAAGATGGAGGTTATCTGTTTATTGGTCATTCAGAATCTATCGGTCTGGGCAGTCATGGATATAAGTACGTAATGCCCTCAGTTTATAGAAAGGAATAGAAAAATTGTATAAGAAGGGAAAAATCAAGGTTCTAATAGTAGAGGATTCTATGGTGTTTAGAGAAGTGTTAAGGATAGGACTTACAAGTGACACTTCTATTGAGGTGATTGGAATTGCTACGGATGCCTACATGGCAAGAGACAAGATAATTGAATTTCAGCCAGATGTTATGACACTTGATGTAGAACTTCCTAAAATGAATGGAATCGAGTTTTTAAAAAGACTCATGCCACAATATCCGATACCTGTTATTGTTGTAAGTGCAGTAACGGAAAAAGTTTTTGAAGCACTTAGTGCTGGTGCGGTAGACTTCGTTTCAAAGCCCGCAAATAGAACTGGAATTGAGAGCTTTATAAATGAGCTTATTGTAAAGATTAAAATTGCTTCGATATCAAAGGTGGGATATTTAAAAACAAGTGAGTATACTATTCCTAATAATAAAGTTCAACCTTTTAAAAGCAGAATAAATATTATTGCCATAGGTGCATCCACAGGTGGAACTGAGGCATTAGAAGAAGTATTAATGAATTTGCCAAGAGAAATACCAGGAATCGTAATTGTCCAGCATATGCCTCCGATATTCACCAAAATGTATGCCCAAAGACTTAATAACAGTTGTATGATTGAAGTGAAGGAAGCAGAAAGTGGAGATAAGATTTTACCTGGAAGAGCACTGATAGCTCCGGGAGGTAAACATATGAAAATCGTTAAAGATATAAATGAAAATTCATATTCTGTTTATTGTTTTGAAGATGAAAAAGTGAATGGACATTGTCCTTCGGTTGATGTATTGTTTTATTCTGTAGCTGAATACTGCGGTGGTAAGGCTTTAGGAGTGATTCTTACTGGTATGGGACACGATGGTGCCAGTGGTCTTTTAAATATGAGAAAAAAGGGAGATAAAACTTTAGGACAAGATGAGGCATCATGTATTGTTTATGGAATGCCCAAAGTTGCTTACGAGATCGGTGCAGTAGAAAAGCAGGTGGCACTAAAGGATTTTCCAAGAGAAATATTAAAGATATTAAAAGAAGCAGAATTATGATGAAGATAATAGGAATAGGTGATTACGCAGTAAGCGATTGTGAGGATGACTCAATTAAAACATTTGCATTAGGCTCTTGTATAGCCCTTGTTATCTACTGTCCTAAGGAAAAGCGGTTAGGGATGGTTCATATAGCCCTTCCAGATTCCAATATCATAACAGATAAAAATAGAAAATTCAAAAAAGGATATTTTGCCGATATTGCGGTACCAATGCTTTTTGATAAAGTATGTGGTGGATTTGTAAATTATAAAAAAGAATATAGAGTTTCGATTTTTGGTGGTGCATTATCAAATAATAAAAAAGATGTATTTAACGTAGGTCGGACTAATATAATAAAAATCAATGAAATTCTTACTCAGAATAATGTAAGTTTCGAATCACTACATACGGGTGGAAATTATAGTAGAACTATCGAAATAGATGTTAAAACAGGTACTACGAATTTATATATGCAACCTATTAATATATAATCAAGACATATAAAAAGAGGAATAAAAATGAGAATACTGATAGCAGAAGATGATTTAGCAAGCAGAAAATATCTGCTAAAAATTTTGGAACCATATGGAGAGTGCGATTTTACTGTAAATGGAATAGAGGCTTTGGATGCTTTTTTATTGGCGATAGATGAAATAAAACCATATAATTTGATATGTCTTGATATTATGATGCCCAAAGCGGATGGGATGAAAGTCCTTAAAACAATCAGACAAATAGAAAAACAAAATGGCACTGCCGATGCACAAAAAGTAAAGATAATAATGACAACGGCGTTAAACGATACTGAAACAATAGATAATTCGTATGATATCGGATGTGAGGCATTTGCAACAAAGCCCATCGATGCTGAAAAATTAATTAAAGTTATTAGAAAATTAAAATTAATAGAATAGCATAAACTTGACAACTTAGGATTACATAAAGGGGAATGTTATGAGCGAAGCTTTATATGAATTACATTTAATAGAAGATAATAAGTATAAATTTTTACTTGAATTAATGAATGAAATAGTGTGGGAGGTTAATTTGACTACACACAAATTGGAAATCATAGGTAAATCTAATGACTTATCAGAGTATAATAACACGGATCTAGATACATTGTTAGATTATGCTGACAAAATAATCATTCCTGAAGATAAAGATATGGTAAAAGAAGAATTTGAAAAATTTATATATGGTAATTCTTTTTTATTAAATATACAATGCAGAATCATTACAAAATTCGGTCAATTAAAATGGATATTAGTAAATGGCAAAAAGATTAAATATCAAAATAATTCTGAAAATATTATAGCAGGTACAGTTACAGATATTACGGGAAGAAAAAAAACAGAGGAACAGATCATATTTAGGGCATTTCACGATCAATTGACCAATTTACCTAACAAGGCATTTTTTATGGATGAGCTAAAAAAAATAGTAGATAAAGCTCAAGATATCAATATTAAAAGTGCGGTGTTTTATATTGATATAGATAATTTTAGTATCGTGAATGATAGCTACGGTCATAATTATGGAGATGTACTGTTAAAGTTAATGGCACAACTTATCAAGTCTTGTATTAGAGATTATGGAATGGTTGCAAGAATAGGTGTAGATGAGTTCTTGGTTTTGATTCCCGATATAAAAAACATTATGATTTTAAAAGCAATTAGTAAATCAATCCTCGACAGTTTCCAAAATCCATTTGAAATTCTAGATATTTGCACATATGTAACAACTAGTATTGGGATATATGTTTTTCAGGCAAAAGGTCAAAATCCAGATCAAATATTTAGAAATGCAGATATTGCAATTCACCAAGCAAAATTAGAAGGGAAAAACATTTGTGCTTTTTATTCTAATGAAATAGAATGTGCTATTAAAAGAAAGAAAATAATAGAAAGTAAGTTACAAAAAGCTTTGGAAAATGATGAGTTTGAAATTTATTATCAACCTCAGATTAATATAATTCATAATAGACTAAGGGGATTTGAAGCATTGATTAGGTGGACGTCCCCCGAACTTGGAAATGTAACGCCAGCTGAATTCATTCCAATAGCGGAAAAGACAGGTCTAATTAATAAAATTGGAGAATTTGTATTAAGAGGAGCTTGTATTCAGGCAAAAGAATGGAAGGATAAAAAATATTCATTTGATACAATCAGTGTGAATGTATCGCCTAAACAGTTGCTAAACACATGCTTTTTCGAATTAGTTGAAAAGATACTTGAGGATAGTAAATTGGATCCTAAATATCTGGAAATTGAAATAACAGAAGGAACTTTGATAAAATATATGGAAGAAGATTCAAAATTATTAGAGAAATTAACAGGCAAAAACATTAAAGTATCCATTGATGATTTTGGAACCGGTTATTCCTCATTAAATTATTTAACGGTATTACCAATCAGTACACTAAAAATTGATAAATCTTTTATTGATAAGATATGTATAGATGATAAATCATTAGCAATTGTGGAGTGTATCATAAGCCTTTCAAAAAAACTGGGGTATGATGTTATAGCGGAAGGTGTTGAAAATGAAGATCAAAAGAATTTGCTAAATTGTATAGGGTGTACCTGTATTCAAGGGTATTATTACTGCAAACCAATTCCAGCATCTAAGCTTAAGGATACATTTGATGATAAGGGGATTTTGTATGCTTAATAAAGGGATAAAGGAAACCAATGAAAGCATAAGTAGTGAAAGCATAAGTAATGAAATTGCCCTTAAATTAAAAGTGGAGGAAAATGAAAACAGAATTGCTGGAATATACAATTCAATCCCGTGTGGAATTGCATATGGCGAGTTAATATTAGACGAATGTGGTAATCCCATTGATTATAAGTGCTTACATATGAATTACTATATGCAAAATGTAATTGGAATAAATCCAGAAAATGATCCTTTTGAAGATTCATTAAAGAGGCTCCCTAAAATTGGAAAAGATTGGTTTTGTTTGTTTAGAGAAGCAGCGATGAATGGTAAATCATTTGTTTTTGAGGATTATAATGAGATCATGGGTAAGTATTATAATGTTAATATCTATTCACCAAACCCAATGCAATTTACAATATTAGTAACAGATAATACGCAGAATAAGAAAAGTGCACTTGAATTAAATGAAAAATATGAAGAACTACAAGTGATTTATGAAGAGCTGACGGCTACTGAAGAAGAACTCCGAACGAATTATATCGAGTTAGAAAGAGCGCAAGTAGAAGTAGAAAAAGCGAATATGGCGAAAAGTCAATTTCTTGCGAATATGAGTCATGAACTGAGAACTCCACTTAATGGAATTATAGGGGGGGCACAGCTACTTAATCTTAGTGTACTAAGTGAGGAACAAAGTGAAAGTGTTAAGATAATCGAAAAATCTTCAGATCACCTTTTAAAACTTGTAAATGATATCCTTGATTTATCGAAAATGGAATTTGGTAAGTTAGAATTGTATCACAAAAGATTTAACTTCGTAGAATTAATGGATTATGTTATTAAAGATTTAAAACTGCTTGCAATTCATAAAAACATAGAAATAATATATCATATTGATCCATTTATTAACAAAGAAATAATAGGGGATCGTTTCCGACTTAAGCAGGTTATAAATAATTTGATCAGTAACGCTGTAAAGTTTACTGAGCATGGGCATATATATTTTAAGGTGATACAACTCAGTAAAACTGCGGACGAGACAGAACTTAAATTTATAGTGGAGGACACTGGAAAAGGTATAAAAGAAGATTTTAAATACGATATCTTTAATAAATTCACACAAGAAGAATTAAGTTATACAAAGAAATTTGGCGGTTCAGGGCTTGGGCTTGCTATAGCGAAAGAACTTGTGAAAATAATGGGTGGAGAAATTGGATTTGATAGCAAAGTTAATATTGGATCCATGTTCTATTTCACAGCAACCTTTAAAAATGTTACGGATGAAAATAATAATATAATGAACAACGAAAATTCTTTCATGCCACTAAAAAAATTAGATAGTAAAAACATACTTGTAGTGGAAGATAATGAGATAAATTTAAAAATAGCTACAACTTTTTTAACGGAATTAAATTGCAAATATGCATGTGCTCATAATGGTAAGGAGGCGCTTGATTATTTGGAAAGCAATAAAGTTGACATAATATTAATGGATATACAAATGCCTATTTTAAATGGTTATGATGCTACAAAGATAATTCGAAATAAAGAAAGAGAAACAGGAGAACATAAAATAATTATAGCTCAGACAACATATACTATGGAAGGAGATAGAAAAAGATTCCTTGATTGTGGAATGGATGATTATATCACTAAGCCCTTTGATATTGAGACATTAATTGAAATACTAAGTAAATATTAAGTGTTTCAATTAATAGTAATAGTGGAAAAAACCTTTTATGGAGCGGTAATTAAGGAAACGTTTCTTTAAATAGAATAAAGAGCGTGATAGGCCCTAGACTGATAATATATAGTTTGGGCCTTTTTGTTATCCTAAAATATAAAGAGTGAAAACTTTAATCTTATTTTAATATCAGCCGTTATAAATATTACACCTATTTAATATTACTAGTGCTATATTGTTATAATAAACCAAAAGAATAAAAGCATTAGCTATAAAAATCAATCAAAAAGAATGGAGTGAAAAGAAATGGTGAATTCAATTAATCAATATATATTTTATATTGTCATTTTAGTTTTATTGGCAATTCCATTAGGGCTGTATATTGGCAAAGTTATGAATGGAGAAAAGGTATTCTTATCAAAAATATTAGTTCCCTGTGAGAAATTAGTTTATCGATTTTTGAAAATTGACAGCAGCGAAGAAATGAATTGGAAAAAGTATGGAGCATGTATTCTCTGGATTAGTGGAATCAGCTTTGCAGTACTATTTTTAATTCTATTATTACAAGGTGTTTTACCTTTTAATCCGCAAGGCATAAAAGGAATGAGCATACCTTTAGCATTTAACACTGCAGTAAGTTTTGTTACAAATACGAACTGGCAAGCATATAGCGGAGAAGTGCAAGCATCTTACTTTACACAAACCTTAGGATTTACAGTTCAAAATTTCGTTTCAGCAGCAGTTGGAATTTCTGTATTATTTGTTGTTATTAGAGGATTTATAAATAAACAAAAGGAACAGCTAGGAAATTTCTGGGTAGATTTTACAAGAATTATTTTATATGTTTTGATTCCATTATCAATCATTCTAGCTGTATTATTAGTATCACAAGGCGTTGTACAAAATCCTGGTTCCTATGAAACAGTAAATTTAGTACAGCCAATCACATTAGATAATGGTGAGACGGTTACGCAAGAAATAGTTCCAATGGGATTAGCTGCAAGTCAAGTTGCGATTAAGCAAATTGGAACAAATGGAGGAGGATTTTTTGGAGCTAACTCAGCGTTTCCATTAGAAAATCCAACCATACTTTCAAACATACTCGAAATGTTATCAATACTTTTGATTCCAGCAGCACTTTGCTTTACGTTTGGAAGAAATATTAAGAACAAAAAACAAGGCATTGCAATATTTTCAGCAATGTTGATCGTCTTATTAGTTGCACTAACAATTACTGCAATCAGTGAACATTCTGGAACACCACAGGTCACAAGTAATACTTCGGTAGATACAAGTACGGTTAACCAGTCCGGAGGAAATATGGAAGGCAAGGAAGCAAGATTTGGTATAGCCTCTTCCGTAACCTGGTCTGTATTTACGACAGCGGCTTCAAATGGGTCTGTAAACTCAATGCTTGATTCTTATACGCCAATGGGAGGATTGTCATTAATGTTGCTGATGCAGCTTGGTGAAGTAATCTTTGGTGGGGTTGGTTGCGGACTATATGGAATGATAGGATTCGCAATATTAACGGTATTTATTGCAGGATTGATGGTTGGTCGAACACCAGAGTTTTTGGGTAAAAAAATCGAACCTTTTGAAATGAAAATGGCAGTATTAGCCTGTCTTGCAACACCAGTAGCAATATTAGTAGGAAGTGGAATCGCAACGCTAGTCCCTTCTATAACGGATAGTTTGACAAATTCAGGATCTCATG
>Ga0302209_10000820_pt1 | contig 14171 bp, 15 predicted proteins | sample II_Fen_E3_1_FD_194574 | JGI IMG/M metagenome (GOLD analysis project Ga0302209, IMG submission 194574) | Peat permafrost microbial communities from Stordalen Mire near Abisko, Sweden - II_Fen_E3_1 | ecosystem: Environmental > Terrestrial > Soil > Wetlands > Permafrost | place: Sweden: Abisko...
GTTAAATCTAATACTGGACGAACAGTTGGGTCAATAGCGACATTACCACTTAATATATCTGATACACCAGATAATGCGCCAGACATTGAATCTAATGCTGATTCACCAACTCCTTTTGCAGCTCTATCTACTAATGAAGAGTACTTTGACATACCACCGCCAAGACCTTTATCTAAGTACATACCCATATCAGTAGTCTCTGTAGATGGCGAATGTATTCCAAATATATTTTTAAATCCATTAAGTACACTATTACCAATGCTACTAACAGTATCTCCTATTGCAGCAACACCATTCTTAAGTCCGTTAATTAAACCTCGCATTAAGTTTTTTCCTACATCAACAAATCCATCAAACCCAGCTGTTAATACTTTAAAACCAGCTTCTAGTATTGCAGACATAAGATTACTAACTGCGGCTATCATTTCATCTGTATTATTTCTAATACCATCTGCTAAACCATTTATAAAACTTATCATTAATTTTACACCAGCATCAACAATTTCACCAAGCATACTAGTAATACCTTTTATAAAGTTAATCATTATTTCAATACCTTTTTGTACTATTGCTTCTATACAACTAGCAATACCATCAAGTAATGCCATTATTATATCTATACCAGCTTGGATGAATCTAGGTAAATATTTTACAACAGTTTCTAATATAGTTGCCAATAATGATAATACTGTATTTACTATTTGTGGTATTGTATCATTTAATGCCTGTAAGAATGCTAATATTACTGATACTGCAACTGATGCTATAGCTGGTGCTCCATTGCCTATTGCCACTGCAAATGCTACAAGACCAACACCTATTTGAGTAATTATTAATGGTATTAACGAAGCGATACCTGTCAAAATTATTGTAAACCCAGCAACTAATTCTGCTGCACTTATTGATAATGCTGCTGCAAATATTGGAATTGCAACTGACAATACAGTTATTGCTCCTGCTAACATCATCATTCCAGCTCCTGTGGCTAATACAGCAACTCCTATAAGTATTACTACTCCAGCTAATGCTAATAATACTGGTGTAAGTGGTCCTAATAATAATCCGGCAACTCCAATTACAGCAAATGTTCCAGCCAACATAGTTAATCCTTGAGCAATTGATTCCCAGGACATACTACCTAATGCCAATAATACAGGACAAAGAATTGCTAATGCTCCAGCAACAGTTATCAATGCTACAGCACCGGGTATTGCACCCGTCATAAATTGCATAGCTACTGCTATTATAGTTAATGCCCCAGCAAGTACTACTAATCCTTTTGCTATCTCTTCCCAAGACATATTGCCCATTGTTCCCAATGCTTCTGATAATATTACCAATGATGTGGCAACAACCACTAATCCAGCACCTATTAATATTGTACTTTTTGGAAGTGCTTTTAATGCTACCGCTATTATGGCTAAACTAGCACCCATGGTAAGTAATCCTTTACCTATTTCTTCAAGTGACATGTTTCCCATAATACCAATTGCTTGTGCTAATATTAACATGGCTCCTGCTATTATAGTTAACGCTACTGCTGTTGATATTACTTTACTAGCATTTCCAGTTAGATTTGTAAATAGTGATATTTCAGTTAATGCGATACCTACTGCGCCCAAACCTTTTACCAAGTTGCCATTATCTATTTCACTAAATTTCTTTACTGCATCGGCCAATACTGAGATACCCGCAGCTAATGCTAATATTCCTAAACCTTTAGATACGCCCATACCATCAAAATCGGTGGTTTTCATAAATAAACTAAGTTCGGTTAATAATACTCCAACACTAACCAACCCTTTTGTTAATTGTTCAATACTCATATCAGCAAATACTTTTACTGCCGTAGCTAGTATTTTTATTGCCTCTGCAAATAATATTACACCAATAGAACCTTTTACCATTGATGATTGATTTTTTGATAATATAAGTGATGTAACAACTAATTCCGCCATTAATACGCCCACACCAACTAGTCCTTTTGCTATGCCATCCCAATCTAATTCTGCTATTTTTGACATTGCAGATGCTAGAATAAGTACTGCTGTAGATAATAAAATCATACCAGTAGCTACTTTTGTAATTGATCCTGCCCCACCTTTTGAAAACTTCTCGAAAGCAAGCATTGCCGCAAATAATTCTGTGAATAATACGGTTATTGCTAGTAATGCACTATTTAATCTTTCTGGATCTATCATAGCCAACACCATAAGAGATGCTGCTAATATACCAATTGCTATAGCAATTTTAAGTAATACGCCTGCTTTTAATGATGCTTGGAATGCTTCTAATGATCCTTTAACACCATCTAGAATACCAGTGAACCCACTAACAGGACCAGATAAACTATCTACAAATTTCTTAATACCAAGTAATATTGCAGCAAATATTCCACCATTAAGCACATCAAATCCTTTTTCTAAATCACCTGCTTGGAATGCTCCGGCTATTGCTTTTCCTATTTCACCACCAGCTTTAACTATCCAAGAAGCTATTTTTACCATGACAGTACCTATTGATAATAGAACACTTATAAATCCAGACGCTGCATCACCACTTTTTATGCCCGCTATAAAACCATCAAAACATTTTGATATTGCTTCTCTTGCCGTATCTAGTGCATCAGTTAATGGTTTTAATTTAGCTTTTAATTCATCAAGAGAATCTGAAAATTTACTCATTTTTGTTTTGTTTGCATCTATTGCGTTTGAAAATCCACCAGTTAATATATCCGACATATTTTTAATTGCGTTTTTAAAGAATTCTGTTCTATTTGCGGCATTATCTAATCCAACAAAGAATTCACCAATTGCGCTTGTTACTTTTAATATGCCACCACCGGCAGTACCGAAAGAGGAACCCAATGGAAGTATGGCAGTAACTACAGCAGTTATTGCTTGCTTTGCCATATCTAATATTGCAAACAATCCTTTAAAAGTATTCTTAAGTTGAAGTGCTGTGTCATCTCCTATTTTGAATTTTGCAGTTAAGTCAGCAAGACTCTTAGTAAAGTCTGCTAATTGTTTTCCTGTTGTTGCTGGAAATATTTCTCTAAATGCTTCTTTAACTGGTTTGGCTATTGAAAGCAAACCTTGGAATGCATTTGATACTGCTTGAATTGCAGAGTCTCGACCACCAAGATCTTTCCAGTCTTGTAGCATGCTATTTCTAGCATCAGCACTAGCAGACAAATATCCACTTAATACATTATTAACATTTGTTAATAGGGATGCTGCTTCGTCAAAGTTACCAATTAATATTTCCCAAGTTTTGCCCCAGCCTGATTGTGCGGATTCTTTAAGAGTATCCAATAATTGTGAGAATGTTTTTACTTGAGTTGCCGCTTTTAACATTGATTCATCGGATGCAAATTTGCTTAATGTGGCACTCAATACGTCTGCAGTAAGCCATCCTTTTTCTAAAGAATCTCTAAACGATATGGATTCATCAACATTTTTACCCATAGCTTTGGCTGTTGTCTTTAATGCATTTTGGAATAGTTGTCCACCCATACCAGCGTTTACTACTGAATTCCAATCCATTAATTTTACTGTTCCAGATGCCATTGCTTGCGATAGTTGATACATTGCCGTACTTGCTTGTTCTGAGTTTGATCCTGAAGCAGCTGCAAGATTTGCTATACCTTTTATGTCGGCTGCAGATTCTTTAAGTCCTATTCCTGCGGCAGTAAATGTTCCTATGTTTCTTGTCATTTCTGAAAAGTTATAAATAGTTTGATCTGAGTATGTATTTAAATCATCAAGAATATCAACAACTTCTGACATTGAATTCTTACCACCAGTATTTGACATTATTACCTGAATGGAATTTATCTTTTTCTCATATTCGTCAAGACCTGTTTTTACAGGATCTATAGTAAATGCTGACATAAATTGCTTACCCATTGCAAGAGCAGAGTTTGTTATATTTTGAATTGCTGTGATACCAATAATACCCAATGTAGAGAATTTATTTTGGATATTCTCAACACCAGCTGCAATTCCTTCTAATGAAAATGATTTTGCTACCTTATCAAGATTAGTTAAATTTTTTGCAGACTCAGATAAGTTTAAACCTTGCTTTAAATTATCTAATGACTTTACACTTGTTTGAACATTATTTTCAAACTGTTTATTATCAAATTGCATCTGTACTATTCGTTGATCAATTGAACTCATAAAGCACGTATCTCCTTCCATACAGATTCTGCTATTTTATCAAGTATTGGGCGTAATGTTGGATTAATAAAATCTCTACCTTGAACATATCCTCCATTTTTTGTTGCGTGACCATATTCCAATAATATTACTATTGGTACTCCATTGTTTACATTTGAGTTATACCATGATATGCTTGCATAACCTTTTATATTCGTAACTGAATACGACCATTTACTAGCAGTATTTCCACTATCAATAGGAGTAGCCATTGCAAGTGCCGATACACCTTCTTGCCCATATTTATTTAAACTATGTAAATAATCTGCTTTTAATGCACTAGTTAAAAACTTCTCTGTTTTAGAAAAGTTTCCAGTCTGTTTAAATGATATCATATGATGACACTCCTTTCATTATCCTTTAGTGTTTGCTGCGTTTTTACGTTGCTCATTTAATGATCTATTTCGATCAATTAATTCTTGTCTACTCATTTTTTTAGGTGGGTTAGTCTTAACGTTGCACACTCTAATTAATGTTAGCAATCTATTTAGATGCCAGGTATGACAATCATATGCAATGTTAAAAGCAGTCATCCAATAATATATCAACTCCGATGTAATAATTTCTTTGCTAGGGGGACCATCCTGCTTTGCAAACCATGTTGCCGTCATAGGTAAATTTATGTATCTATTTACCTGGTCAATTACATCTGATGATAAGCATATGTATATTATTGGATCGACTTTTTTTGTAATTGTCATGCATCGTATATAATCTAATGTTTCTTCATCATTTTTTTTAGTTCCAAGAAACGGCTTACACCATCTGGATTCCCATTTTGAAATTGATACTAATGAATGTTCTAACGTTAATTGTGTTTCTTTTGTGTTGTGGAAAACTTCATCAACTGGATCATATTGTTCAGTTGCTGGGATTGTAATGTTTAACATTATTAGTTCTCCTTTATATTACTACTATACTGATTGAATTGGGGTTGATGTTGCTGCTGGAATTTTTACATTTGGTGTTATACCATTAACAAAAGTTGCTGCTGCATTTGCATCAGTAGCAAGTTCCATAAAAATTATTGAATATGCTTCTGTTTGAGAAAAATCATCTCTCAATGCTTGATTCTTAACAAACTTACGACCATCTAATGATTTCTCACCATATGCTCTTAATACTAAATCTTTAAATATTTCAATAATCTTTGGCATGTTTTGTTCTGCAATTAATTTCTTAATAACAGCAGATAATCCACCATCTTTTGATAATTCCATTTCTGTTGTTTCAGCTTGCGATAGATTAAAATAGAAATCCTCAATTCTTTCTTTATCATTATAATCAGTATACTTAATTGTCTTCTTTAACATAATAGTCTCCCTTCGAGATTAAAAATAAAGGGACCCGTATGAGCCCCTTTCCAAATATTGTTTATCAACCAGCAACTACTGGAAATAATGTTAATAGTTCTGCTGGTAATGGCATTCTTGCTGGTATTAATTCGTCGCCATAAAGAATAGCCTCTAATGCTAGTAATTTTGCTGCGTCTACTTTAGTAGAATCAATTGTTATTGCTGCTGCTGGTTTTAATCCCGGTACTGCAACTGGTGTTGTTGCTAATTCCCATGAGAATGTAATAGCCTCTGGAGAATCGTTTACTGATGCATAAGCTTTCTCAGATGGAGACGCTGTTGCATCATAGATCAAATGCAATTTATATCCGTAATCGTTATTAGCGATATCGTTTCCAAGAATTGTCCTATAGCAAAGTCCAAATGCTTTTCTTGTTTGTTGACCAACAATAACACCTTTTGATAATTCTGCTGATCCATCACAAATTGCAAATTCATCTGGGTATGTATATGCTTCAATTGTTGCACCGAATTCCTCGGCTGATCTAAGATCTAGATATTTAATATTATCTGCGTAAAGCGGATTTGATTCTGCTCCAGATGGACTCTCGGTTACGGCTGTTAAACCATTCCAAGCAACCCCCAATGGATACGCTCCAGTTGCATCTTTTGGATACAACACTCCCTGATTTACACCAGTTTCATACAGACGTTTACTTGAACCGTCCCAAACTAGTTTAGGCATAATTTTATTCCTCCTTATTTTTTATTAATAATATATATCAAAAACCTCATGATTTAGATTAGCCGATACAAAATGTCTGTCAAATTTACACATTGGAAAATTGTCTATTATTTTGTCAAACACATCTAAATCCGGGTCTTCGGATATTAAAGTTACTTGATATCTTTTTGTATTTGCATACATTTTATTGTTTGCATATTTTGAATCACATTCTAAAACATTATATATTATGCATGGATACTTCATAATATGTGATGATGGGGGTTGAAAGTCCACGTTATTTGAACCTAGTACTACGACTAGTTCTTCTTGCAGTTTAAGCCTGCTTGCCACTGTACACACCCCCAATAGTCAATATTAATCTAGGATATAGCGTTTCAACTGAACTAATAGTCCACGCGCAACCCATATACACTACATATCTCATTGCGTAGAAATTCTTAACGGCAAATTGGTCGGCCACAATACTTATTTTATTGCTAAGACTTAAATCATCATTTACCTTATCTGTAGATGACCAACGTCTGGTGTTTTGGAGTACATCCCCATATGATGTTTTTTTAGTAATAACTTCCATATGAACACCAGGTGCCGTTTCCGTATCTATTCCATAGCCAATTGTACCACTCCACTTTGCCATTTTGAATTCCTCCTAATTATTTATTATCCAACTACTGCTGGAGTTGATTCGATTGCAATTGCTGAGAAAGGCTTAACTAATGCTCCAGAACAACGAGTCTCGATAAGGTACTTTTGCTGATTGTAATCGATATCAAAATCATCAAACATGTTTACTGCTCCACCTTTATCTGCACCAACATTGTAATCCATAAGATTTACCATGATACCGAGAAGTGTATAAACTTTTGTATCTGTGCCAATTCTAGTACTACCAGTAATTGGTTCAACTGTAATAACATCAGAAACACGAAGTGCTGTAGCAAGATCTTGTACTGTGTTATATATTCTACGTCCAGTTGTATCTTCGATAAGTAAACAATCTGTTACTACATCTTCTGTTGTGAATAATGCAGGGTTGCCAGATCCTTTATATAATTTTCTGCTTTTAATAGCAGTTCTAATAAAGTTCTTAGCTTTCATATCGTCAGTATCATTTGCTGCATATGTAACTGTTGCTTTAACTGTGTATAATGCTTCATCTGTCCAGATAGGTCTAATATTTACAGCAAGAATCTTATCATCAGAAGATGAAAGTCTACCATCACCAATAAGAATAGCACGAGCAATTTCCTCGTCAAGCATCATTCTCATTTCAGTCTTTAACCAAGCTACTACATCGAAATCTGTAATATCAACGATATCATCACGATCCAACTTTTGTTTCTTGTAGATTGTTGTTGGTGTAGTAGTTCTTTTTAGTAATGAGAATACTTCTTCTTTCTTAAGAGATCCTTTTATGTAACCTTTAGCTCTTGCTTCGTCTTCTGTAATATCAGCAGACATTGATTTGATTCTACTAAATGGTGTGTGGTGTGTTGATGCCATTACTTTTGCTACCCATGCCATTTCACGTGTAACAAAATCTGGTGCTGCATTAATTGCTTGTGCATCTGGGAACATGTAATCAATATTGGTAATGCCATATGTATCAGCATGTGCTAAGAAGCTATCTTTCAAACTTCCACTACGTTTTGCATCCTTAATAATTGTTTCCATTTCAGCATGGCTAAGTGTTTTACCTTCTGAAGCAGCACCTAATCCTTCTTTTCCTTCAAATAAATTATGTTTAACTGTTCCTTGTTCCATATTATTATCTCCTCCATTTTCTGGTGCAGCATCTTCTAATGCTAGTCCCACCATTGCATACATTACAGTTTGCTGCTCATCTGTCATTGAATCAATGACATCTTGTGTTGTCTTATCATCTGTTGCTTTTGGATCTGTTGCTTTTGGATCTGTTGCTTTTGGATCTGTTGCTTTTGCATGTTCCAAAGCATTCTCCAATGGTTTTTCTTCTACTATCACATCGTCCTCCTTCTTTGTTATTGGATCTTCTTCGGAATGACTAATATCTAGAGATTCATCATACCCTACTATCATACCACTAGATTCATCATCGCCATGCACCATTACATTATCAATAAATGCACCAGGATTAGCACCAGCCATTACAAGACTTACTTCACGGATTATTCCATGAATAACATTTTTACCAGCCTCTTGTAATTTATTAGCAAATATAGATAATGAACGTATATCACCATGCACAACAGCTTCTTTTGCAGCTTTGCCCGATTCACTATCATTAAACGAGCAAAAAGCGTATACACCCTCATCTCTATTCTCTAACATAGCGTGTCCAAGCACATCTGATGCTTCGTCATGTTGATGATTCCATACTAATGGAACAATTTGTCCACTATTACCTTTGAACGCATCTTTACGAATTGTTCGTCCATCAGAACATGGTAGATCATTCTTGGTGGCCCATCCACCAAAGTCATACTTAACCATTTTGATTATCTCCTTCGTTATTATTTGTTGTTCCAGATGCATCCGAAGTTGAATTCTGGTTTACTTGACTTATATTACTATTGTTAAGCTTATCAGCTTTCGGATCAGAGGATGGTTTACGTCCAATAATTTGACGTATTTCATTTGATGTTAGTATTTCATTTCTAGTAAATTTATCTGCAATTTCTGCAAGTTGATTTACTGGAACCAATTTAAATGGGTCTCTAAAGGCCACTATTGATTTCTTTTGAGTTCTTGCTGTTTTACTTAAGAACGTTCGTTTCATCTCATCAACAATAACCGAAACTATTGGTTCGATAGTTCTTGTATAATAGTTCAGCATTGTTTGCTCATCTGCTGTACCATCCAGAATTGATTGTGTCATTCCTAATTGAGCGAATGCTTGCGCCGTTAAGAATTCAATTGTTTTCATTAATGTATTTTCGACAGACCTATTTAATTGTGTTATTTTTTCAGTTCCATCAGTGTATGCAATACCATACTTAGAACCAGCTAATTGCATTTCAATATCCGTTCTCCTAGACTCAGCTTGCTTCTTTCTGGCTTCCGATTTTATAACATATGGAAGTTGTATAATTAAATCTAATTTTCCAGACGCCGTTTGTTCATCTGTCACGTCAAGTAAACTAAGTTTTCTTATAAGTCGTTGCATCGTTGAGTTTGGTTCATTTATTAATGCATATAGTGGATTCTCTATTATGGCCACAGTACTTTTTGCAACTGTAACATCTTTCTTAAGACCTGTCTGATCATCATATACTCTAACACGTATGTGTGCTGGCATCCATTCTATAATTTCACCAACTCGCATTGTATTAATATCATATGAATCAGTAACATTTGGATTGTCCGTAGTGTCTATTGGTACCAATGCAACAGCGCCCTTATCCATCATAGTAATTACAGCATCCTGAATAAATGCTCTAGCCGTTTGATCAATGTTTGTAGCTAGTGTTAAACATTCGTTTAATCCAGAAGGAATATCACTTATGTAACAATCATTATCGTCTAATTGACAATGTTTAAAATCTATGGCTGCAACATCTAATGCCATACGAACAAAAATTGCTGTAACTATTGATCGTTCATTTCCTCTAGTTAATCTAGGTCGATCCGGTCTAGTGGAATATACTGCACCCATTGGCACAAAATCATCCGTTGGATCTCTATTAAGAAATGTGTTCCAAGATCGTTTTACTCTATCTCCAAATCCCATTATTTATGACGTCCTCCTATTTTTTTCTATTAAGATATTCTCCAACCATACCACCAGCATTATAAAGAGTATTAAGTTTAGTTAGATATGTGCCAACCTCAACATGTCCTCGTTTAACTAATATTGCTCCTGCAATACTACCTAATACTATATTAGTTAATCTAGAACTTGACGCTTGTGCGAAATTTTTACCATTAACTACTTTTTTCGGATCGAAATGTTTTTTTACTTTTTTTACTTTTTTTACTTTTGGAATTGATGATGCTACTCCTTTTTTGTACCCCCAATGCATGCCGGGTACACCAACATGGTATAATTCGGTATTATTATATTGCCACATTGTTAATCATCCTCCTATTCAAACGCATCTTTGTTAAGTTTGAATGCCACATATCCGTCCATTAGGGCAGATACAGCATCGATCTTTTGTTCGTATCTCTTTTTAAATAACTTTCTATTTCCATTGGTATCCTCTAATGTTATACAATTACCCATTGTAAAGGTCATTAACCCCTCATCAAATATAAGCATTCTTTCTTCAGATAAACTTTTAAGTTCACCCAATGGAACAGATTCTGTCTTAGCACCTTGAATAACTTTCTCAATACCAAAAGGACCATTTTCAAGTTCCCATCTAGATACAAATTCTTTTGCATTGTATGGATCATAACCAAAACATCTAACATCATAACCCTTTTCAATAATATGCTCGTCCAGATCTTCATATACATTGGTCATATCTAAAACTGTACCATCTAAAACTATAAGACTTCCCTCAATCATAAACTCATCGTATTTTATTCGCATCGCTGCTGGTAATTTACTTAATGTTAATGATGATATATAATTTCTAGTCTTGACGCCAAACTCACCATTTTTCAATGGGAATAAGAATGTGAATGCACAGAAATCATCACCCTGAGATAAATCGGCGCCCATTGAGCAAGGCATATTCCAAAATTCTCTTTTTCTATGTGGTAATGTCTCTTCGTATGTGAAATAATATGTATATCCTTCCATTGGAATACCGAATCGTTTTGCTAGTATATCATTTCTAGATGCTGGTGCTTTTTCAGCTCGTTCAACATCTAATTGATACGTATCATAACTAACAGTTCGTCCTAAGTTTGGATTTGCTTTTATCCACATATCTGGATTTGATATTTCTGTAATATCATCTAACTTATACCACCATATGGAAACATGAGGGTTAATATAATCGCCTTTTAATATGTCGGCCAACTCAAGTTTTATAGTATCACCAGAACCATTACGAACCGTTCCTTCTGAACTAATAGCAAGTATCAAATAATCTTCATTTTTAGACGCACCTTGTTCTAGGGCACCAATTACATCTTCTCGTATATCTCCAGATAACCACTCATCCACAGTATTTATTCTGCTGTTTAATCCTTGTAGTTTATCTATACTCATAGCTCTAATCTCAAGCATTGATCCTGTAAGAAAGTTCTGTATACCTTTTTTAGTCGATGCTAGTTTAGTTCTATTTGCTTTTGACCCTGTCGTATTTTGCAACGATCCTTCTGTAAGGAATTTAAACAATGGCCCTCGTGCTCTAACAATAGATGTTCTTATTGGCGATAGTACTTCTTCTGCTTGCTTCATTGTTGGCGCAGTTGTTACTTGATGCGTTGTTGATGTATCAACATTTAAAAAATAACTATGTATGCAAGCGGCGAACATTGATTTTGCAGCGCCTCTTGCTACGATTAAATATTGTTTATTTACTAATCTTTTTTTAACAGATTTCTTAACATAATGACCACCGTGTCCGTCAATTGATGGTTCAAAAACACTACGTTCTACAAAATAATACCAAGCAAATATACTTTCTCCCCATAGTTTAAACGAATCTAATAATCTTAGATCTTCACCATCCGTTAATGTAAGTTCGTTTTCACAATATTGAACAAATCCTTCAACGGCTCGATTATCATACCATATTCCAGGGTTGGCAATAAGGTCATCAATGCGATTCATTTCCATAGCTATTTCTTTGTTTACTGGTATTTCACCATTCATTACGGCATCTCTAAATTGGCCATAATATTTAGGTGTGGCGGTATTAGACAATGCCATAATATCACCTCATTACTTTTTAATTGATTCAAAAATATTTTTAATTTTGCTTGCATTTGTATACAATGCTAATGCAGTACTTGTTATTCCGGCAATTTTTGTTCCCGTAGCCAATGCACTCTTTGCATACGATTTTCCAGTCTGGACTCTGTTCTTTGATAGTTGATAATATTGTTGCTCAATTTGCATACGACCAATTTTTGTTTTAAGTTCGGCATCACTTATGTCTTTTATTTTTCGTCTTACTTTTGGCGCACTTGTTGTTGATGACTTCGTCTTGGAACTCGATCCCTTTCTATGCCCCCAATGCATTCCTGGTATGCCAACATGACATAATGAATTATATCCAAATCGTTCGTTACCGTTCATTTTTTACACCTCCTATTGTGTCGTTGTGTTTGACTCTGCCCATACTTGAATCCGCCATTCGTATTCTAGTGCTGAACCTTTCATAGCTTCGATTAATGACGTGCTTGTTGGCGGATCAAATACAAGTTTAACTTTTAAATATACATATGTTTTTATTGCTTCTGCTATAAATACATTAGTAACATAATCAGACCATTTAGTTTCTGAAGTTTTTATAAAGAAACCTTCGGTTGGACCAACGCCAAGTTGATTTAATATCATCAATACGGAATTTATATTACTAATTATATCAACATCAAAACTTGTGTCTTCTATTGAAACCCCTAATAACTTTTTGATAGAATTAAGAATACTTTCCATATCTTCCTCCTTATTATTTTAACGTAATAAATTCTTTTTTACAATAACCTCTAATGCCTTCTGAAGTCATAACACTATAAAACTCATCGTTAGATAATATTTTATTTATTGTTACTGAAGTCGCAATATTAAGTACGCCAAGTATATCACCAACAAGTGATGGTGTTTTTCTAACATATACAGCAACACAATTTGTAACTACTCCTACGGTTTCACTTACATGAATAGATGTGTCTATTGATCCAGTTGTAATATTATTATCTTCATCGGTTATAGTATCAACATTTGTAATTCCAGAAACATCAATTTTACTAGCGTCAATTACTACTGGTTCTGTTGCTGGTTCAACTATTGGCGTAACACCATCGTTCATAATTTCTTGTTCTTGCATTTTAAATCCTCCTTTAATTACTGCCTCCATGGGCATGTGTCATATTCACGTCGAACAACTATTGGCTTATCTAGTAAGTCTTCGTTGCCATAGTGAATGGCTTCGTGTGTCATATGTGCTGATGTTATTAAATTTTCTGGATCAAATATTTTAGGATTCCTATTTAATATATCATCAATTGTTATTGGATTCATGTGATGTACAACAATTCTCGATTTTATTTCTCGATCATACATTCCTAAATCGCAACCCTTATCTCGAATAATTATATCCCTTCGTAATGATTTCCATTCGTCGGTGTTATAAAGTATTTGATTTAAATATCTTTGTGATCCGAATGTTGCTTCTCCAACTTTACCTAACAAATTTAAATACTGATATCGTTCTTCAAAAGTTGGTATTGTTATTAATTCTGAATACGTTCTAATATTCATCAGGATCACCTTGTCCGGCATAATTTCGCATTGCGTCAAGAGCTTCTTTATAAAGTTCTTCAACTCTTTTTTGTGATTTTATGTTTTCTGTTTTTGCTCTTAGAAGTTTATTTTCCTCTTCTAATTTTTCTCGTTCCAAAGTTTCTTTTCTACTTCCAATTTTTAAGAAGTGTGTCGTCTCTTGTGATGATGCAGACCCATCCATTAATCGTTGCTCTACTAAATCCATTGCTCGCGATACTAATTGATTTTCTCTAGCCTCTGGCGTAAGTGCCGGGCGCATACCTCTAGACTGTATTTGTGTACCGTTTACTTTTGCCATACTTGCTATCCCCTTTCATATAGTTATGCTACACTTTATTAATACTTTATCCCAACATTTAAAGCGATCCATACAACAATTAGCGAAAGGGAGAATCATAAGTAAGAACCGTCAAGAACATACTTACTGAGAGAAAATCTAATTGCTTATGGATCTCTTTAAATGTTGGGATAAAGTTAAACACACTGTCAGATTTTACCACCGGGGAATTTTTGAGGAGGGT
>Ga0302209_10000822_pt1 | contig 14166 bp, 10 predicted proteins | sample II_Fen_E3_1_FD_194574 | JGI IMG/M metagenome (GOLD analysis project Ga0302209, IMG submission 194574) | Peat permafrost microbial communities from Stordalen Mire near Abisko, Sweden - II_Fen_E3_1 | ecosystem: Environmental > Terrestrial > Soil > Wetlands > Permafrost | place: Sweden: Abisko...
CTCCTTTGGTACGCATAATCACTTTGTCACTTCCGTACCTCTTGTAAAACGAAATGCCGCTGATACTTCCGGTCATTTCAAAGGGTGGTTTGATAATTGCCATAGTAGTAAGTTTTAATTGTTTTACATAAAAAATTATTGATTGTTGAGTATTATGATTCTTTATTGTCTTTATATCGTTTTAATCCCGTTTTAATCCCGTTTTGTAGAAATAAAATGAAATACAACATTAAATAATATATGTACAAAAATATAAAATAATACTTTTATTTACTATTTTATGTCTATATTAATTCTATATAATTACTTTATATTAACTTTAATTTAATAAAACAGGATAAAAACGCAAGTAAAACGTTATGTGGAGAACAAGCATAAGTTTATAGCATTGTACTCTATGAAGTTTAGTAATTTTCATGTAATCATTTCGAATAATTGAGTTAGAAAAAGTGAATGTCAGGAACGAATTGTTGAATTGACGGTATTGACAATTGACCAATTTCACGACGAAAATGAAATGTCAGGATTTTGACGGATTATTTAAGTCCGTCAAAATCCTGACAAATATTACTATCAAAGCTTATTTTTTAAACCAACGGATAATACAGGAAAGTAAAAAAGTCATTACACTATCAATGCGAATGTTTGAAGGTCTTTACCCTGGAAAAATCGGCTTTGCTGAACCGACTGACACACAGGCTAAAAAACATGATACTCATAACGATAATCAACAGGATACTCATAACCGGTGTAATAATAAACCCGTTTATATTAAAGGCCACACCGGCTTTGACAAGTCCAGAGGTATCCATATTCCCGAGGTTTAGAGCCACGTACCTGAATGCTGCAGTGGTATAGGTCAGCGGGTTCAGGTACACGAAGGGAAGCAGAATCCCCGGCAGGGCCATTGTCGGGATATAGGCTCCCGACAAAAAGGTAAGGGGAAAGGAGACAATTGTGATCAGCAACTGGAAATTGCTCGATTCTTTTGACAAGGTTGCCAGGTAAAGACCAAGTGCTGAAAAAGTCAACCCCACCAGAAGCATCAACCCTACCATGGCTATCCCTTGCGCCAGACCGATGTTCAGACCCATAAATATACCAATGATTACAATGATCAGGCCCTGAATGACCGATACCACCATGGCTGAAAGTACATGCCCGATGGCAATCTGCCATCGGTTAATGGGTGCTACCAGTATTTCTTTCATAAATCCACTGGAGATATCCTCAAGGATATTCATGGAATTGCTCAGGGCTGACTGGAATACCGTCATGATGATAATGCCCGAAATCAGGTAATTCAACGGATGTTCCAAACCGGGACCGGAAGATTTAATTACAAAGGAGAAGATAAACAGGAATAATCCCGACATAAAAAGGTTCAGGAACAACTTCATCCGGTCGCGTCGAAGCTTCAATAAATTTCTTGAAAGTATGGCTGTAATGGGGTGTATCATTCTCGTATCTCCTTTCCTGTTATGGCAATGAACACATCGTTCAGGGTGCCTTTGTTAATTTCCAGATCTTCTATTGTTTCATTAAATTTAGTGGTGATTGCCAGCACATCTTTGGTACCGGTGGCATATACTATTACCTGTCCATTTTCCACGCTGTATTTGATGGAAAGTTCCCGCAGGTATTCCACCAGGCTGTCGGGATCAGAAGTTTTAATTTTCATGGTGGTGACGGTATATCGCTTTTTCAGGTTGGCGGGTGTATCGTGTGCTACAATTTTCCCCCCATCTATAATGGCCACCTGGTTGCATATTTCTGCTTCATCCATATAATGGGTGGTCAGGAAGATGGTGATGTTCTTTTGCTTCTGGAGCTTGTGGATATAATCCCACACGTTTGCCCGGGTTTGCGGATCGAGACCGGTAGTCGGTTCATCAAGGAACAGTACTTTCGGGAAATGTACCAGTCCGCGGGCTATCTCTGCACGGCGTTTCATACCGCCGGACAGGCTGTCGACCGTTGATTTGCGGCGGTTCTTAATATCCACCAGGTCGAGCACAAAATCAATCCGTTCTTTCACTTCGGCCTTTGGAACTTTATAAAAAGCACAATGAAGTTTCAGGTTTTCTTCCACTGTGAGTTTTCCATCCAGTGTGGATTCCTGAAAGACAATGCCTATATCCTTGCGTACCTTGTCTTTTTGGAGCGACACGTCGTTGCCGTTGATCCGAAGTTCACCATACGTTTTTTCCTGTATGGTACACAGGGTGTTGATGGTAGTACTCTTGCCGGCACCGTTCGGTCCCAGGAATGCAAATATAGTTCCCTGTTCTACGTTGAACGATATGTCATTTACTGCGGTAAAATCACCGAAATTCTTAGTGAAGTTCTTCACTTCAATGCTGTTTGTTTTCAATATTTAATTCCTTTCATTTTGTTGATTAATAAAGTGTACAATTTTGTTGTTTATTGTTCTATAATGCTGATTGCATCAAATTTGCATGCTTTTATGCATTTCAGACAACCTGAACATTTACTTGCATCGTATACAAGTATATTTTTCTGAATCAGGGTTCCTCCAATGTATAAAAAAGATTGATCCAATATTTTACAGGGACAGGTTTCAATACATTCCCAACAGGCTGTACAGGTTTGAATGTTCAATCTGACAAAAGCGGTATCGGTGCCATCGTTTTTTAGAACTGTGGATTTCATCCTTTTTATTATTTGATTTTTATTTTGCTACTATTGAATTACATCACTGTAACATGTAAGTGCCAAATTCACAAGTATTTGCATTGGTTTATTTTTAATTCCCACACATCCTATTAACAGCATCGATTATTTTATCAATAAAGTTGCGATAATTTCGGTATCAGTAACAGGGACATTCTTTTTTACGAACCATCCCTGTACCTTGAACTTTATATTTTCCATCAGCGAATAGCCGACCGGAACCACTACCAATGTCAGTAATCCTGGATGGAACGAATTGAATTTAAACTGCAGTAGAAGAACTTTCCTTGTCTTTTTTGGCCTCATTGAAGCGTTTCCACCATTCTTCCCTGTTTAGATGTTCCTGGTTGTGAAAATTACCAAACCCTCTGTTGTTGTGTCTGTGGCCTCCGACTCCGGGGACTATGCCTGTAAAGAATATCTTTGACAGTACGATTAATCCGGCTGTCTGCCAGAATGTGATAACCGGACCGTGAAATAACAATGGAATTAAGGAATTCCACAGGTACATGGTGATAAACAATACTAAAATAATCAGGCCAATCCGGAGAATGGTAAAGCCTATAAATTTGAATAATTTTGATGCTTTCATATTAATTGTTTTTTAATAAGTTGTATAATTCATTTAAATTTTCCCTGAGAGCCAGTACGGCATATCTTTTACGGGAGATAAGGGTGTTTACGCCAACGTCGGTTTCTAATGATATCTCATTGAAACTCTTTTCTTCAAACTCGGTAGCCCTGAAAACACTGCTTTGTTCTTTGGGTAATTCCGACAATGTTTTTTCAATAATTTTCCAGATCAGGCTTTTTAGTTCTTCGTCTTCGTGGGTAGTCCCCAGTTCAGGAAGTATATCTACCAGCGAAACCGGACCGTCATCATCATCAACATAGTTTTCAATCATGCTGAATGCAACAGGTTTCTTCTTACGAAATAAATCGGTGATGCGGTTATCTGCAACTTTATAGAGCCAGGCTGTCAGGTTTTCTATTAAAATGCTATTCTGAAATCCGATTGTGAGTTGATAGAAAACATCCTGCAAAATATCTTCAGCGTCTAAATTATCGGTTATCTTCTTACTGATATACCCGAGCAGACGTTTCCGCTCGGTTCTATAAACATGTTCAATCTTATCCGATTCTTTTATATTCATTCTTGTGGCTCTTTATATCTGTAGACGTATAAGTCTGAATTATATTTTAAAAAAGGATGAAATAAAATAATTAAATTTGTATTTGTCAGACATTAAATAAGTTATAACTTTATCCTGGACTTCGAACTATTCTACTGAACAAAATTATTGCAAAAGCACACAATTAAAAAGGACAAAACTGTGAATGTCCGGTTTTTCACGACGAAAATAGTTAAAAGAAGGAGTAAGAGGTAAGAGGTAAGGAGCGAGGAATGAGTAAGCAAAGTCTAGTCGGTAGTCTGAGAAGTGAGGAATGAGTAAATAGTCGGTAGTTTCTAAGAAGTAAGGAGTTACAGCTTACTTCTTCTCAAAGACAGGATAATGTGATTAGAATGATCAAAAAAATAATGATGAAAATTGTCATAAATAAACAAAAATAATTACATTTACACCCTTAATACATTTACAATTTACAATTCAATGACGTTAAGTTAGAATTTTGATTTATACATTTTGTGAAACTTTGAGTCTTAGAGACTTTGTGGTAAAATAGGCAAGAAAAGAATAATACTCAGTCACAAAAAAACTAATTTTCATTAAGATAAACACTAACTAATCGGCATTGATTTACAAATTGCAATTTATTATAACTTATTTTTATCCTGTATTGTAATTGCTTTTGAAAAATAACAAATTAAAATTATTCAACAACTTTCCCAATGAGAAAACAACTTTTCCATGTATTTATCTGTGGAGTTATCCTGTTAACCGCCGCAACATCCTGTAAACAAACAAAAAATACGACTGAAAACATGGACGCCCTTGTAGCTCATATCGATTCTACCACAAAAGCAGGATCCGATTTCTTTCAATATGCCAATGGTCAATGGTTTAAACAAAATCCCATTCCTGCCAGCGAACAAAGCAATGGTATCTTTCAACTGATCCAGGATACGATCAATGCCCAGGTTCGTAAAATCTGTGAATCGTCGGCTGCCAATCAGAAGGTAGAGAAGGAAAGCAATAAACAGAAAATCGGCGACCTGTTTTTCTCCGGTATGGATAGTACTGCATTGAATAAAAAAGGAATCAGCGATCTTAAAAGTGAATTTGAGCTCATCGATAAGGTTAATAACCTGGATGGTATCATTCGGGAGGCTGCATACATTCACAAAATCTCTTCAGCGCCCTTGTTCAATATGTACATTGCCCAGGATGATAGAAACAGCAGTAAATACCAGGTATATATCAGCCAGGGAGGATTAAGCCTTCCTGATCGATCTTTTTATGTTGATACAGATGCACGCGCTAAAACCATTCGTGAAAAATTTGTAGTGCATGCGGCAAAAATGTTTACCATCATGGGCTTGAATGCAACTGCCGCAAAAAACGCAGCCTTTAAATTGATGGAGATGGAAACCGGCATCGCTAAAACATCCCGTAAACGGGAAGATACACGGGATCCGATAGCCAACTACCATAAGATGACATTCGGTGCGCTGAAAGCTTTAACTCCAAGCCTGGACTGGCAGATTTTCATGAATACTGCAGGGCTGACCAAAGTGGATAGCGTCGTTGTGGGACAACCCGAATTTCTTAAAGCACTAAACCTCTACTTAAACAAGTATACGATAACCGACTGGAAGAATTACCTGAAGTTTCAGATGCTGGATGGATTGGCCCCTTATCTGGACGATAAAACTTATCTTGAAGATTTCAGCTTTAATAAGACCACATTAAAGGGTATAAAAGAGCCTAAACCCCGTTGGAAAAGGGTAGTGGAACAAACCGATGGTTCGCTTGGTGAACTGATTGGACAAGTGTATGTAGCAGAATACCTTCCGAATGGAACAAAAGAAAAATTAGTGGAAATAGGAAATGCCATAAAAGTTGTCTTTGCCGAACGGATCAAAGCGCTCGACTGGATGAGTGCTACCACCAAAGAGAAAGCCTTAAAAAAACTCAATGCCGTGATTATGAAAGTTGGTTACCCCGACAAATGGAAAGACCTGAGTGACTTGCACGTGGATCGTACATCATATGTGAAAAATGTAATGGCTGCCAATAAATGGGAATTCAACTATATGATTCACAAATACGGTAACCCTGTCGACCGCACAGAATGGGATATGCAGCCTCAGACTTATAACGCTTACTATAATCCGTCGAACAACGAGATAGTTATTCCGGGGTGCAACATTATTGTTCCGGGTTATGAGAGTAAAATGGCTGATGATGCCATTCTGTATTCGATTATCGGTGCTACTTTCGGACACGAAATTACCCACGGCTTTGATGACCAGGGTTGTAAATACAACGAATCGGGCAACCTGAGAAACTGGTGGACAAAAGAAGACAGCCTGAAGTTTGCACTAAAAACGAAAATGATTGTGAAGCAATTCAACGATTATGTGGCTGTCGACAAACTTCATATCAACGGTGAACTTACACAGGGAGAAAATATTGCTGATCTGGGCGGAGTGATCATGGGTTATGAGGCATTCAAAAAAACAGGACAATACAAAGATAACGAGATGATTGCAGGGCTAAATCCAAATCAACGGTATTTCCTGGGTTATGCATTGGCCTGGATGCTTAACATGCGCCCCGAAGCTATGGCAAACCAAATCAAGAGCAACGAACACGCTCCGGCTAAATGGAGAGTGCTGGGTCCATTATCCAATATGCCAGAATTCTATTCCACCTTTGGAGTTAAACAGGGTGATGCGATGTGGCGTGCTGAAAGTCAAAGGGTGAAGATCTGGTAAAGGGTTTCGTGTTCTGCGTTCCACGTTCCGTGTTCCGTGTTCCGTGTTCCGCGTCACACGTTCCACGTTCCGTGTTCTACCATTTATTCTCAGCTTTTTATAAACTTTCTAACAATCATTCCAGTTTTAGTGCTGATTTTTACCAGATAAAACCCACTTTTGAGGTTCTGAATATCTACAAACGTTTTTGCAGTCACCAACGGTTGAGCTTGAATCAAACTGCCTTTAAGATCGTAAATTTCAGCATTTGCATTATTATATTCGGTTTGTAAAATATAAAAGAAATCTTTGGCTGGGTTTGGGTACATCAATCCCTCAGAAAGGCTATTGGTAGGCAAATAAGTTTTCCAACTTAAGTTTATAGGTGCAGAGATAACCGAATCTCCAATAGAAGGCAACCCATACATTCTTTCAATGGTGTGCAATATTGAAAAATGATTTATTTTAGTTGTATAGTTACCCTGAACGACCATTTGTCCTGTCATTATCGTTGCAATATGATTTGATGTTGAATTATCATCCTCATCAAACGTAACAATAAACAAACTGTTGTTTGTCTTAGCCCATTGAATATAATTATTCAAATTATTTGAAATCCATTCATCACCGGTAGTAATGCTCCCGGGGTCTGTACCATTGTGCATGTCATTCTGTAAATTGGGAACTACAAAACAAACCGTTGGTAGTAAACTGAAATCCGTCGGAAATGCCGTAAAGGGTTGATTTGTAGCCTGAGATACCTGGTTTATTCCATTTCCCATCCAATTAGTAACCGGATTATGTTTTCGGGCATAAAATCCTGATGTTTCCCCATTGAATCCTGCTACAGGCAAATCTTCCGAATATGTTACAAATGTTTCCCCCGAATTTATTAACTGACTTCCCAGATTGGGGGTTGTGAAAGAACTACCTGTTGGAATAGCATCATTAGTTATTCCCTGAGTACTGCCCGAATAGAGTGCCAGATAATTTGGTTGGCTGGGATGTGTAATGCCATATGATCCGGTAAACAGGGCCGATGCTGTATCATTGACCAGTGAGTTGATATAAGGTGCTGCGGAAGAACCAATGATCTGATTGAAACTATGATTTTCCAAAATGACAACAACTATATGATCAGGCTTTGGAAGACTTGATTGAGCCTGAAGTGTGCCGGTTTGAAACACGAGTAATAATAAAATAAGCCTGAAGAATATTTGTTGTCTGTTCATACTTTAATTTTATATGGATAAAATTCACGGTAATCATATAACAGATAATAAATGAAAAATATTTATAACATGGCAACTTTTTTTTGAAATAAAAACTTATGGTAGCTTTGAACGATAATTTTAAACCTGCCTTTTATTTACAAAAGTATAAAGTCGGTGATGTCCTTTAGTACTAAGTACATTTCTATAAACTACTGAAATTTAATTCGTTTCCCCCTACAGTTAAAACTAATTACTGATACAAAGCATAACATTGCTATTGGGTTCCTCTGTCAAATCTGCTAATTCTTCATCAATTCAGGGAAATATCCTGCCTGAAATTATGAAACGAATATTTTATTAAAAAAGATTAATGCCTCATTTTGTGTAGCACATTATCCAAAATATACCGGAATATTTCCTTTTATGGTCAAATATTGGCTTAAATATATTTTTATAAACTATATTTTTGTCATGTTGATCTTGAGATGGTAATCTTAATGTGCCATTCAAATAAAGGAAGCTTGATTTTTTTGATCCTGTAGAAAGTATTATTATTTTATCTGAAATTTTCTATTTATCAATTTATAATTATTCACCTTTAATTAATTATTACATGAAAAAATCTTACCTTTTAGTGTGCCTTTTCATGATATTAGGCATCAGTGTTAAAACAATGGCTCAAACCGATCCCGGAACAGCCAATCTGAAACATCAGTGGAAATTTGATGACGGAGCTAATGACAACGTTGGAACTCTCAACGGGACATTAATGGGAACAGCAACAGTAGCAAACGGTGATCTTGTAACAGGGGATGCCGGGTGGGTTGAATTCGATGCTGCAGCGTTAGCAATTAACACTTACTCTGAACTTACTGTGTCGGCGTGGTTTACTTCTATAGCCAAAGCAAATACAGGCTTTCATTTCCTTTATTATTTTGGTAATTCGGATGGTAATGGAAACCATTTCACCGGTTATACTCCTGCCCGTGGCAACGATGTCAGTCGGTTAATGCTAAATACAAATGGCGAATCAATAGTAGACGATACAGAATTTGATGATGGTATATTGCATCACGTCGTTTGCATTGTTGATGCAGCAATTGTAAGTTATTATTTGGATGGCAATTTAGTGAATTCCACCCCTGTTGGTAATAGTAAACTTGCTGATGTCGGTACTCAGTTTGCCTATATTGCAAAAGGAGGATGGAACGATCCAAACTGGAAAGGGTTGCTTCATGAAATAAGCGTCTATGATAAGGCTCTTACCGCTGATAATGTTAAATATTTATATAGCCTGAATGCTCCTGTTCCTGTTATACCGGTTGAACCCGGTACGGCTAACCTGAAACATCAATGGACATTTGACGATGGAACTGCTACTGACGTTGTTGCCGGTGTTAACGGAACTCTAAGTGGCCCTGATGTTTCATTTTCGGATAAAGCACTTAATTTAGCGGGAGGGTATGTGTCTCTTGATGGTGCAGCCCTGGCTATTAAGACTTACAAAGAACTTACTGTCGAATCATGGTTTACGTCGACAGCCGGAGCTAATAACGGGTATCATTTCCTGTATTATTTCGGAAAAACCAATGATTTTGGACATTACTTTTTAGGCTTTACTCCTGATCGTGATGGTAATCCGGGAAAATGCGGCCGTACTATGATTTCAACCGGAGACGGTGGAAATGGAGAAGATGGCCAGGCTGTAGTGAATACACCTTTGTTTAATGATGGCAGACAACATCAGATGGTTTGCGTTATTGATAGCATTGATGTGAATAACAAAAATATTACTGCTTATTTAGATGGTAATTTATTGGGAACCAACTCTCTTTCTGCGAATACACTTTCCAAAATAGGAACTGAATTTGCCTACTTTGGAAAAGGTGGATGGGGAGGTGATCCAACCTTTAAAGGTTTGCTTCACAAAATCAGCATGTATGATAAGGCACTTACACCCGCTAATGTAAAATCGCTTTATAATGCCGGTCCTGAAGCTCTTGGAACTGTGGTTAATCAAACAAGAAAAGTGACTCAAAAAGTGTACGTAAACAATAATCAGATTGTGGCTGAATTCGAATCAATAAATGGCGCTTCTGCACAGATTGATGTATATAACACTCAGGGAGCTTTGCTTTCCAGTGAAAAATTTGGCTGTAACGCCGGTTTAAATAATAAAACTGTATCTGCCAATTATCCTGCAGGTATTTATGTGGTTCGTCTATCGGTTGCAGGTCAGACAGGTTATACCAAAATTGTAAAATAAATCGTATTTAATACTCTTTTTATAATTCTTACGAGGGTGCCCTGAATGACAGGACACCCTCTTTGAGTTTGAAGGGTTTGAAAGGTTTGAAGAGTTTGAAAAGTTTGGAGAGTTTGAAGAGTTTGAAGGGTTTGAAAGGTTTGAAGAGTTTGAAAAGTTTGGAGAGTTTGGAGAGTTTGAGGAGTTTGATGGGTTTGAAGAGTTTGAAGGGTTTGGAGGGTTTGAAGGGTTTGGAGGGTTTGAAGAGTTTGAGGAGTTTGAAGGGTTTGAAGGGTTTGAAGAGTTTGAAGAGTTTGAAGGGTTTGAAGAGTTTGAGGAGTTTGAAGGGTTTGAAGAGTTTGATGAGTTTGAAGGGTTTGAAGGGTTTGAAGAGTTTGAGGAGTTTGAAGAGTTTGAGGGGTTTGAGGGGTTTGAGGGGTTTGAGGGGTTTGAAGGGTTTGGAGGGTTTGAAGAGTTTGAGGGGTTTGAAGGGTTTGAATGTTTGAGGTTGGTACAATTATTTTCCTGACTAATAAGAAATTTTCAATTCAACGTAAATTTTGCCTTTATATTTGAGCGTATTTGTCATATTATTTGAATGTATATTTTTTAAAAATAGCCCGTAACAGTTTTTTGTATTGTTTTAGGCTTATTAAGGCTTATATCTAATAATAAATAACTGATATTTAAATTTATATGTAAATTTAACTTTGTTCCGAATTTTACGTGTGTTTTTGTGATTTATTATATTCTGGTCGATTATTGCTTATATATGGTCAATATGTGCTAAGAATACTTCTTTTTTTTAGGTTCATTTGTAAAGTTTTAAAAATAAATAAAAAATCAACTTTAAATTTAATTGCAAATGAAAAAAACTACATTAATTCTTGCATGTTCCCTGTTTACAGGAATCACTGCAAGTGCACAAGTGATGGACACTATCTATAACGCAAAAACTGCGTTACCTGTAGCATCCACATGGAGTGAGCTAAAACTGGATAAAACAATAACAGATTCTGCCGCTGTCATTACTCAGGAAATTCAGGGTGGAGTGTTGAAACTTAAAACCGTTAATGCAAACAAAAAAGATTCCAAACTAGGATGGTATAAAACCGGGTTGGGTTTAAACCTGGGAACAGGTTACACGATCGAAATCAAAGCCAAAGTAAATGATGCTGTTAAAAACGGATCATTTAATATTCAGGGTTATGATAATCAGGGAAAAGGTTTTCGCTTAGGAATATACAACACATTCCTGGCTAACAACACAAATCCTCTGGCAGCAACTACTCCGGTAGCCTCGTTGCTTGACAATTCTACCGAATTCCACACCTTCCGTCTGGCAGTAGCTCCAACCGGAATAGTCACCGTTTATCGCGACTATGTACTGGTAGGTACTTTCCCTCTTTCGGCTTTCTATTTCGATAATATCATCGTAAATGGTGGTTTTGAAGATGGAGCAGATAAAAATGATGCTTCGTCCTTTCCTGATTTCTTTAGCAGAGGGTTACTCTATAAATCAACTGTACTTACTGATAAACGAAGTGGTAATTATGGCCTGGTAATGAATAGCAACGGATTAACGGAAAAGACCGGTACTGATTATGTTCCTGCAACTCAAGAAAATGCAAGAACGCGCCAGATTGCCGTAAAACCAAATACAAATTACGATATTTCCATTACCCGTCGTCGTTCTGCCATTGAGCCATGGGCGTGGCGCGATATGGGTGCGTTCTACGATAATCAGGTCGGAACCGAAGGCGGTACTGATGCCCGTGGTGTAAATGCATTTTTTGCAAGTACCAATGATAACTTTTGGCAAGTACATAACCAGACTATTACCACTCCTGCAGACGTGAAATCCTTACGTTTTGAATTTCCATCGTGGGTACGTGACGGGAAAACAACGAATATTGCTTCTTTCGATGATTTTATTTTCCGCGAACAACCAACTTTAAAAGTTGGTGTAACAACTGCACCTGCTGTATATGCTATCAATCCTCTACCGGAAACTTATACCAACCTGATTCAAAATAGCGGATTTGAAGACTTTACTATCGACAATGCAGGTAATGCTTTTGAATGGGCTCTGAGTGATTTGGCTAGTGGCAGCGATAACAATCCTAATTCACCTGCTCCAATGTGGAATGGAAATGTACGTATTCAACGTCATGATCAATCGAATGATGGTCTTAATGCTGGATTTGGTTCTCAAAAATGGGCGCATACCGGAAATGCTTCACTTCGTTTCTCAACAATGGGTAACAAAGCCAATAACTTTGATTTTCAACAGGTATTGAAACCCAACACAAAATATCGTTTCAACTTCTGGCATAAAAGTCCGACTTTTCCGGATAATGGCTGGCTTAAAATAAAACTTGGCGAAGGCGATGATGCAACTGCTATTTGGGGTCAACAACTTGCAGGCAGCAACAATGTCTGGACAAACGGCGATATACTTTTTACAACTGATGCAACGAATACTACCCTGCATTTGTACACAAACAGCGCCTCACACGGTGACTGGTGGAATCTCTACCTGGATGATCTGGTATTGTATGAAGTAAAAGACGCAACCGATCCTGACTTATTGTTCGCAGGCAAAACAAACCTGATCGTAAATGGCGGCTTTGAAGATGTCGCAGTTAACAACGATGGAACTGCATATGATTGGGCGTTGACATCTACAAATTCAGATGTAAACAGCAACTACCCTGTAAAAATGAACACTGTTTGGGGAAATTATGTACAACTTCAGGACAGACAAAAAAATGCTGACACCGGTGTTAAATATGCTCACAGTGGTACCAAATCTATGCGTTTCTCATTCCTGGATGACCAAAATTCAGCCAAAGCATTTGAAGGTATTACCAATGATTCGCTTCCAAGTGCATACCGTTTAAATATGAACTTTAAGAAGGAACTTGAACCAAACAAAACCTATACTTTTGTTTTCTGGATTAAAGCAGCAAACTACGGTGATCAGGGAAGATTGATCGTTGCAAACGGAAACATCCAGGTGTGGAATGATGTCCTTGGCACACGCATGATCAACTGGACTCGTCAGGTTGTTACATTCAGTACAACTGAAGCAAATCACACATTGAATATGTACAGTGATTTTGGTGGCTGGTTTAACTTCTACCTGGATGATATTGCCCTGTATGAAGAAAGCACCTATGTTCCTTACGTGGCAAATGGTGATTCTTACCTGTTCTTTGGAAAATCGCAAGGTACAGAAAATACGGATGTAGAAATCAAGTATGTTGCTGTAAATACTACCGGCGCTTATGCACCAGTGGATCCTACTACAGGAACTTTCGTTCCTTCGGTAGTTAAGAACCTGACTGTAACTTCTAATGACGGTTTGTTAACGATCAACGCAAATAAACCTACATTTGTAAGAGTTTATAATGTTGCAGGAGCTTGTATTTCTCAATTTAATGTTCAATCTACAAAGAACCTGTTGCTTCCTCAAGGCGTTTACATTGTAAAATCGGCTGCTGAAGTAGTAAAAGTAGTGAACAAATAAAATTCTAAAAAACAGAATTTACCCTGATAATTATTTACGGGTGTTACTTAACGGTAGCACCCGTATTTTTTTTGAAGGGTTTGAAGAGTTTGAAGAGTTTGTGGTTTGAAGAGTTTGAGAGTTTGTGGTTGGTGTTGATGGGTTGATTAGGAAAACACTCAAAAATACTACGTATGTTTTGAGGTTTTGTAGCCTGTTTTGAGGTTTGGACGTAAAGGACAATAGGATAAGGATTACCTGATTCAGGTATCAATATTAATTTTAAAAACAGTGTATCAATGTTTAATTTGGTCATTTAGATGGAAGATCTTATCCGGCTTGGTAGTTTTTGTTTGGAATCGAAGTTTATCATATATTTTACGGAAGGAAGAACATTCTGAAACTTTCCATACAAAGAGGATATAGTGTTGTTGCATGAAGAAATTAAAGTAAAAGATTGTCCACAGATTACACAGATTGTCCACAGATTAATTTTATGGATGAAATTAAGAAAGAAATTAAATGACTTTTTGGTATATAGGTCAAAATTCAGGCTGTTTTTTAGATGTTTCCTCCGAGAGGTCAAAATTCAGGCTGTTTTTTTAATCGATATTTTGTTTAT
>Ga0302209_10000823_pt1 | contig 14159 bp, 10 predicted proteins | sample II_Fen_E3_1_FD_194574 | JGI IMG/M metagenome (GOLD analysis project Ga0302209, IMG submission 194574) | Peat permafrost microbial communities from Stordalen Mire near Abisko, Sweden - II_Fen_E3_1 | ecosystem: Environmental > Terrestrial > Soil > Wetlands > Permafrost | place: Sweden: Abisko...
GAACACATCGATCGACTGGGAACTGTTGTTTAATCCCGATTCGGATACTTTCCATGTATTGCCGCCATCAGTTGAGAACCGGAGAGGATAATTAAACCGTGATACCCAAATGGTATTGTCGGAAGTAAGGATCAAATCATAGTACCCGGAGTACTCAGGTATTGGTTTTGTACATTCTGTGAAGGACTTCCCATGGTCTGTACTCTTAAATAACTTCCCTTCCCAGCTGCCAATATACAAGGTTCCGTTTTTATCTATTTCTATTGAATGATAGATTTGGTTTCCAGCGATTTCTACTTTTTTCCAGTTAAAGTAATTTTCACCTTCGGTATATAGGGTATTGCCAATAATCATAAAGGTCAAATGATTCACGGTATCCGTTGCCATATCATTCAAATAGCCGTTCGGGAAGTTGGATATCTCATCCCATCTTCCTGGCTGAAAAGCCATGGCGGTAAATGTTATCCTGGTAAGTAGTTTCCCTGAATTGTCAAATAAGCTTGCCGTTACCTTTTGATCATTTGTGGCAGTACCTGTTTTCCATTTTGTATACGCTGATCCATTGGTTGGTATTTCCTGATCAGGTTTGTCAATACTTCCTCCTCCAGCAATCACCTCGAAATGAACATGAATGCTTTGTTTAGTGCTGTCAGGGTTCTGAATGTACTGGCTATAGCCAACCACCAGGCTGTCTTTAAGATACTGACCTGCAAACCCACGTTGATCATTTCCTGAATTATAAAAATTAAATGCTTCCAGATCCTTTATAGAAGGATCATCCTTTCCGGAACAAGAAAATGAGCTAACAAGTACTATACACAGTACAGTCAGTTGAAGAAGCCCATTGATAATTTTATTTAATCTGTTTTTCATAGCGGCTTCTTTTAATTGATGGGTATATTTAATCCAACCAGGATGGTGAATGACCTGTATTGCATGGATCGTGTTGATCCTACTTCGGGCGCAGAGGAAGTTGACGGCGGTATGCTAAGTAAGTTAGTCCAGCTTGCCTGGTAGCGGCCTTCCAGATCCAGTTTCCAATTGTATACCAACGGTATTTGTATTCCTCCTCCGAGTATCCATCCCCAGTCAGTAGAAGTCACAGTGCCTTCGATGTTATCATTTATGACTGTTTTGCTTTTAGTATATGAATAGCCTTCATTCTTGTATTCATTCAGTTGTGTCCCGGTAGCTTTCGCATTTATCAACGATGATACATAAGGCCCCGTATTTAAATAAACTGCCAGTCTATCGGATGTTTTTACCTGGAATAACACAGGTATTGTAATATATGTATTTCCAACAGTTGCATTTGTATAGCTCGTATTGGTATTGGTATACAAATTTGGTATATACCTGTAGTGGGAAGTGGTTGAATCTTTTAATTGATACCCTTTGTTCTCCAGAAGTACTTCAGTTTGTATGCTGAAATTTTTACTGAATGAATAGTTTAGAGCAACCCCGGAAGTTAACCCCGCTGTCTGCGAATAGCTGCTTGCGTGCCTATCGGCAAGAATACCCGAAACATTTATACCGGTACGATACTTCATTGAGAATCCGGAATCTGTACTGTCATTCTTTGAATAGTTTGTATTCCTGGTTTTCATTTTATTGAATATGCCGGAGTAACCAATTCCAATCACAAGTTCTGAGGAACCTATCTTTCCTTTGTTGATTGAAATATATTCTTTGTTCCCTGATGAGTATCTCCCCTGTATAAAAGCTTCAACTTTCCCGGTAATGGGATATGCAAAGCTAGCAGAGAATATACTGCCAAAATCTGTTTTGGGATAATAACTCCCGGTGTTATTTCCTGTTGACTCAGGTTGCTGAAGAAGTGAATAATAGACTCCTGCGGTTACTTCAAATCGTAACTTAGTGGGGGTTGATAATTTTAAATAAAAGGGAAACCTGTAAAAATTAAAATTCCAGTTCTGACTATTATTAATGGGCTGAATAATATAATCCGATTGTGTCTTATCTGCATCGAACAATGGCCCGTAATAGTAACTTTGATAATCGAGATGTTGATAATAAAGGGCTGTGTAATTTAATTCAGCTCCCACGCTAAGTATCCGGTTAAAGGCGTAATTGAAAAAGATGCCTGATACCTGACCGGTCTTTGTTTTCCATTCCCCGGTTTGATTATCACCCCTGATGTTTGAGAAATTTGAACCACTGAGTATACCGGTTGTAAGCCGCTGTGCCTGAATGTGTGATGTTCCGTAAGCTAACAACAGAATATAAAACAACAGTTTTTTTACAATCGTAATTTTCATAGATTCAATAGTTTAGTTTGTGAATATATCAATGTAAGAAAGCTGAACAGCCTGAAATGATGGTCTGTCAGAAGATCTTAAGTAGCCGTAATAATTTAATATCGCATTAAATAAAATATTCTTTTAACACATGTAGCCGATTCCATTAAGCAGGAATGTACTATATGAGGCTTAATAATTTTTATTCAAACTCTTGTTCTACTGTATAAAGCATGGAAAAACACCATACTTTTTCGAATTAAGAAAAGACAGTCGGATACCCACCTATAATTTCTCCGGTCATAATATCCAGATAAATAACATAGAATACTTCTGGAATACTCACGACCCATACAACGTGCAATTCAATTTTATCTGCAGTTTTGAGAGGATATATCAATTTGGAAAACTCAGCAGTTTCAAGACTTTTAGCGGTGATGGTCATAGGAATGGGTCTTCCTGCAATGTCCGATAAATAAATTACTTTGTTTAACAGGATCGATTTGGCCTTTTCTTCATTTATATTTATTTTAGCAGGGATATAAATAGATGGATACCAATTTCCACTGCAATCTGTCATTTTCCCGTTTGTCAAACTGAAAGTCAGATAGGTGTCAGAGACTTCCAAGCCACCAACTTTCTGTGTATTTGACGAAACATACCATTTAATACTTCCTTCGTAGATAGTAAATGAATCCACTCTGGAGAAGGTAATATCATCAGTTGTTTTAACTCCTAAAAGTGTAGAATTTTGAGAAATAAATAACTTAGTAGCATTGATTGCCTCTTTCTTAGTTAAATCAGGAATGCGGGTTGGCCATGGAGTTGTTATATAATTTTCAGTTGTTCCACAAAAACCAAAATCAGTAATTGAGGTACTGAGGAAAGGGTTGGCCTTGCCAAAGTCCGTTCGCATTTGATTAAGAGTAGTGGCATCCAGTTTCTTATATGTAGTAGGATAATTTTTATCACCAATCGTTGTCACATCATTTTGATCGCAACTTTGGATGAGTATTATCAACAATAATGTAGCAAGGTAATTCCTCAATTTTAATACTCTCATTTTCTTCTTCTATTTTGCATTTAAAGATAAAAGCTGGTTAACTTTATTTCCCAATCGGGATCTTGCTAATTTGCCTGATATTATTCAAATCAGAGTAATTATACTGATACAGCCCATCACTGGCTATCATCATCAGGATATTATTTTGTGGTATGACATCATAACCATTCATACCCGAATAGTGAGCCAGTTGGTTGGACATAATGGTCTGCGGGTCGGTAACTTTGTATATTTTCAAGCCATCATCGCATAAAAACAATTTCCCGTTGTCAATACCAAGTCCTTTTGGATTGGTCATAGTGTATGATACGAGTTGTTTTGGGCTCTTTATGTTACTTACATCGACAATAAATAATTCATTACTGCTCTGTCCGCAAAGGTTGCCCGAATGTACCGTCACATAAGCCAGATCATTCTCAACCACCACCGGGTCGCATCCGTACACATGTGATAAGGAAGATTGAAATACTGGTTTTAAAGGATCTTTCACCGAATAAATCAACAAGCCGGTCGGTGTTCCCATAAACATATTGTCTTTGTAGCTAAATATGGTTTCTACATTCCTGCCGATATAAAAATCAGCTCCTGATTTTACAGGTTTATTGCCCTTCAAATCAAACACATTCAGGTAATTGTTTATCACGGAATACAAATGATCGTTGTAAATGCTGAATCGTGACATGGATCCATTGATTCCCGTACTGTTACTGCCTGAGCTTCCTGCATTTAATGCAATACCTCCATTTCCATATCCTCCTGCGTAAGTGGATACCTCCTCTGTTCTTTCTTTTAATACCCACCCAATTATGATTCCTTTGTTTGTGGTGGGATAACTCACTGTATAATCTATTCCATATTGGTTCTGGGTCATTGGAAACGCATTCGGGAAAATAGAATCCAATCTTCCTTTTAATTCAGGCAAGGCAGGATTTGAAACATCAAACCAAACCAGATCAATATATGAATCGGCATATAATAAGCCATTTCGAATCGCTAAATCAGCATTTCCCAATAATTCAATAAACCCTGTCTGTTGAGGGTTAGTCGGATCAGTGTTGTTGATGATGTGAATTCCCTTCTCCGGTTCGGATATATACAGGTAGTTATTATAAAAGCACATCTTGCCTATACTCGTAATCTTTTGAGGCTCGGTAGTTACTTTGACTGAATTCCTGAAGGTCGATGTTGCCATAAATATAGGTTCGTTGATCTTATAGGTCACCATTTCGGTGACTTTATTTTCACAACCTGTCAATGCCAACAGTGTCAGGCTAAATAGAAACAGGTTCTTTTTCATGGCTGAAAGTTTTTAGTTATTCAATACTTCTCCACATTCCCCATTTTACCAATAAAGAGAATAACGCCTGTACTCTTTTCTCGTATGACGAACAGGAACGGTTTGTTTACTCTGAAAACAGGTATTGGAGGATTTAATACAGACGTAACGCCAACTTCAACTATTGTAGCAGCAGCTGCTTCTGTTCCTTCTTCAGTCACTTCCACATAGGTGTCATGAAGTACTCTTGAAATCTTAAGCGCAGCGTTGGCAATGTTGGTAAAGTCGGCATTATCAGTAAATGCCTGGCTCATTCCCATATTTATTAGTGGGTCGTTGAGTGAAAATTTATTCTGATTCTTAAAACGCGGCAGAAATACTTTCACTACACTGCTTGTCATGGTTTGGAGCATGTTGTTCCATGTGTCGGAAGTCAACTGATTTAAAACATCTGATGTTGATTTCCCATCATTTGGCAAAATGACCGTCATGCTAAAAGCTTTGTTCCCATAAGGCATATCAAGGTATTGGGCATAATCATCCTGTGCATACGTAAAAGTGTCCTTTTGGTACATCATGTTTACTTTCACCTGATTCCCTAACTCATTGGTAAAATTAGCTTCCTGTGTATTCTTGGTCTCAAACTGTTTACGCCAGATTCCTTTAAAGTAAATGGCGTTAACCAGATACATGACTGCATCTGAAGAAACCTTATCAAGTGGATCCTTAATCAGGTTGTTTGTCTTTTTTGCACACCAGTTATTGATGGTGTCTTTAGCCCAGCTTTGCGAAAAGTCCAGTTGTTTGATATAGGCACTGAAATAATCTGAATTCACTTTCAGAAAGGCCGGTTTTACGTCAAATTCATTCGTATACCACAACGAGTTGGCAATGCTTAGTTTGGTGGTAGGGTCAAGAGTAGGTAAGGTCGACTGCATGATTTTGTAATAATCATTGATGTCGGCCACAGACATGCCACTCATTTTAAGAGCTGTCTCCATACCTGTTTTTGTTGCTCCGTTTGCTCCGTTCCACACCATGCCCAAAGCAATGCTGACACTTAAAGGTGAAATAAAGACATTCGTTTCACCTGATGCACTAATTGTTTTCTTTAACAAATCAAAGGCAAACTCGTTGTCCTGGGTGACACGTTTTTCAAGGCCTGTCTGTAATACGATAGCCTTGGCATCTACGGGTACAGGTGTTGTAGCTGGTTCGTTTTGAACGGTACAGCCTGCCGTAAATAAAACGATGATAAGCATAGTTAAAATTCTTTTCATAGCAGTACTGATAATTAATTGTTTTTTGGTTGGTCTGTAAGTCGTTTGTTAAGTCAGTTGCACTTGTTTTTACTTAATACTTCCCTCAGTTTCCGGATTTGATCCTTTATGGAAGTCGGTTCATTATAATATTCAAAAGTCACTTTGTGTTTATTCCCATTCGGTAATTCTATTTCGAGCCATTCAGCTCCTCCATCTGCACAGTCCGGGCATCCGATTGTTTCAGGGAGATTAAAGAATGCTGATGTATTCACACTGTATATTGAATCCAATGCAGATGTTCTGAGATTTTCAGTTTTTGTCACGGTTTGAACTGTCGGATACCAACTGTAACAGATATAGGTAGCTTTAGTTGATCTTATGGTTACATCATGCTTGCAGAAGCCATTGCAGAATCCAAATGAAGTACCATAGTTCAGTTCTGTGATGTTTTTGAATGATGCATCTTTGTATGCTGCTTCATTTGAACAGGATGAGGATATTGCTATTATCAATACCGGCATTAGGTATTGTAAAACAAAAGCTTTCATGATGGTTTTCTTATTTTAATTGAAATCTTATCCCGGCAGTCAGTCCCATCGATACAGGATGTTCTGTACGGAAACTTAACGGTTGATTATTGTCAAAATAATAGGCTATTTTAGGTTCAAAAAAGAAACCTATATTTCGTTGAATTTTATAGGTTGTCCCTACTGCACCATTCACAGACCATTGAATGCCATTAATGCTTGTGCTGACTGTGGTAGTGTATGTCTGGTTGCCGGTATGTAGGTTCTGTACATAAATAGATCTGATTCCTTTTTCTATCATCCCTCCACCCAAGACATAAATTTCCCATTTTGCATTATTCCAGAGTCGCACAATCAGATTCAATGGAATGCCTATATAATGTAGATGCAATTTGGCATTGTTTTGTTGCACGCTACTATTTTCAAATGTTGTTAATAAATAGGTATACACCAATCCGCTTTCCAGTCCCAATGTTTTATTCAGATCTTTCCGGATAGCCAGTTCAAATGAAATCGGGGGCAGGTAATTTATATTCGAAAAGTCATTCGGTGTCATAATATTCGTAAAACTTGTAGTAGAGCTAACAATGTTTTTATTTCCATCCGATAAAAATAAGTCACTATTGCCGGTAAGTGTGCTCTCGTTTGAACTAAATGAGGCAGCAAGCAATAACACGCTTTTGTTTTTTGTTTTTGCAGTTGGCTTGTCGATTGGTTCTGCCACCAGGCTGTTCGGAATATACCGTATTTTTCCCGATAGTGTATCTTTGTGTTCCGTTGAGTTTTGTGCAATATCGGTTTCTCCCTTTAGATTATCGTCCTGTATAGTAGCCTTAGTTTCTTTGTTTTCGATTGTGTCATGAATAACCATCACAGCTGGTGGATAATCAAGCCCAACAGATGATTTAGGCGGGCTAGATATTTGTGCGATAAATTGAATCGATTTAACCGTTTTCTTTGCTGATTGAATTGCTTTCTGTTGATGATAGTTTGCGATTGGCCTATTTTCCCCTTTTGCTTGTTGAATTTTCGTGGTTGTCAATCTTGCTGTAGAGTCATTAGGTTCTTTCAGTTGCTGAAGCGTAAGAAGCAGTGCTAATGTCGCTACGGCTGCACCACCTGTTATCCAGAACCAAAAAGGTATGATTCTTCTTTTTTCTGATTTCAGCCGTGCTTCTATTTCATTCCAGGTGCCTTTGTCAACCTCCGTCTTGTGATTCTCCAGCTTCTGCCGGATCATTTCACTGAAAGCATCCTGTTTGTCGTTATTTATATTGTTCTGCATGTTCTTGTCCGATAAATGATTGTACGTTTTGTTGAAGAATCTTTCGTGCCCGCATAAATTGTGTTCGTGAGGTGCTTTCGTTTATTCCCAGCATTTTTGAAATTTCAGTATGCGAGTACCCTTCAATGGCATAAAGGTTGAAAACGGTACGATACCCATCCGGTAATTTGCCGATACACTCCATTAAATCATCGGCCGATATTTTATCCAGTACGGTTACGTCATTATCCGGAATTGAATTGCTGTATTCTTCAATACTGTCACTCTGTTTTAATGCGTCATTTTGCCGGAGGTATTCCAGCGATGTGGTAACAAATATCCGTCTAACCCACCCTGCAAACGACCCGGTTCCTGAGTACGTGTCAATTTTTGTGTATAGTTTTATGAAACCTTCCTGAAGTAAATCTTTGGCTGTCTCCCGGTCGGTTACATACCGGACGCAGACACTTAACATCACAGAGGCGTATAGCTCAAATATCTTCTTTTGAGCCCAGGGTTTTCCTTCTTTGCATCCGGCAATTAAATGTTCTTCGTCAGATATTCCCTTCTTTAATTTCATACTTTATAGAATAGATGAAAAAATAACCCGATATGTTGCATTAAAATATAAAATTAATATTAATTGTTGTAAAAATACAAAATTAACTCAATATGTTGCACCTCTGACTAAAAAAGTGCCTTTATTCTATGGCATAAGTATAAGGAAGAATAGATTGTCCTATAATTTTCCGATCAATACAGAGGACTGTCTGAAATCAAAATTTGTATTTCAGGAAACTTGCACATGGAAGGTTGAAGCCTTTTTGAAACAAGAACAAGGTTTAAAATATCAGGGCTATGCGTATTCTATTAAGTCCCCGCGATCAAAGATCGAACAACCATAAAGATAACCAGAAAGGGTTTAAAACGCAATTTATGATTCTTTGATTAATAGTGATTTACAACTAGTGTTGTGTTAAGTAGAAAATGTCGTATCTGTATTAGTAAAGCCGTCACTTCTTATGGTGCTGAATTATTGTTAGTAACGGCTTCATTGTTCTTTTTAAAGAAATCACCTTCAAAACACCCTTAGGACAGCTCTAGTTTAATCATATTTTTTTCTTACAATTAAAACCTTATTTTTTTTTGTTCAACCTTAGTAGCCGGATTATAACCCCTAAACACAACCTTATTCTTTGTTTGATTTACTGCATTGAATATTCTTATCAAAGAATAAGGTTTAATATTGAGGGTCAGCATTACTACTAAGGTTTAGCAAATGAAAATAAGGTTTTTCCTTTATTTAGTATTGGGGGACAGATTTGCTAATATGTTCCAACCATCAGAGATTGAACATCAATAAAAACAACAGTAAAGGAATGAAAAATAAATTTTATATTATTTGATTTACAGTATATTACATTTAGTTGTATAGTAGGGCTAATGATTTTAAACAAGGTTATTGGCTATTAAGCCTTATTTCAAATTTTCAACCTTTGTAGAAATCTGAGGAAAAAAGATATTAACCTTATTCTTTTTTCCTAACTACATTATATCCGAATCTCTATTTATCTCATTATCTGACAAAAAAAAGAACTCCTGTTTTTAAATTATTAAAAACAGGAGTTCAAAGTATGTTTGGAAAAGAAATGATTTATTTCAACCACTTATCCAGCCACGAAAAGAATGTTCGTTGCCAGAGTATGCCGTTTTGCGGTTGTAGTACCCAGTGGTTTTCATCCGGGAAGACAAGCATTTCTGCCGGTACACCCCGTAGTACGGCGGCATTGAATGCTGCCATGCCCTGGGAAGCTAAAATCCGGTAATCTTTTTCGCCGTGTATAACTAAGATAGGAGTATCCCATTTGTCCACAAACAGATGTGGTGAATTGGCATACGAGCGTTGTGCTATTGTATTGGCTTTGTCCCAGTATGCACCGCCCAGATCCCAGTTTACAAACCACATTTCTTCTGTTTCCAGGTATTGCTGTGGTAGGTTGAACATGCCATCGTGTGCCAAAAAGGCCTTAAAGCGTTTTTCATGATGCCCGGCAAGCCAGTATACCGAAAAACCACCGTAACTGGCACCCACGCATCCCAGTTTGTCTTTGTCTACGTATGGTTCTTTTGCCAGTGCATCAATGGACGAAAAGTAATCCAGCATATTCTGCCCGCCATAGTCGCCACTGATCTGTTCCAGCCATTCCTTGCCGAAACTGGGCAGCCCGCGTCGGTTAGGAGCTACAATAATATAATCATTCGCTGCCATTAATTGCAGATTCCAACGGTATGACCAGAACTGGCTCACTGTGGATTGTGGACCACCTTCACAGAATAGGAGGGTTGGATACTTCTTATTTTTATCAAAGTTCGGGGGATAAACTACCCAGGTCAGCATTTGTTTGTTATCCGTAGTTGTGATCCAGCGTTCTTCCACCTTGCCCATTTTGAGTTGTGACATGATCTCTTTATTCTCAAATGACAGTTCAGTTTCTTTTCCTGTCTTAGGATCGATAGAATAGATCTCATCCGGCATGCTCATAGAGTGTTTTACGCCGATCAGCTTGTTTTTTGCAGGTGCCACAAACGAGTAATCCTGAACCCCTTTTGTTACCTGCGTGATTTTTTTATTGGCAATGTTTACATTATAAATTTGAGTTAGGGCGTGCCAGCAACTTACAAAGTAAATCGATTTGCTGTCTGATGTCCACGTAAGTCCTGTCGAGCTTTGGTCGAAAGTAGCCGAGAGATCTGTTTTTACACCGGTTTGTATGTTCAGGATAAATAAACGACTTTTGTCAGATTCATATCCGTCGTGCTCCATGCTTTCCCAGGCCAGCCATTTCCCATCAGGTGAAAATACCGGGTTTTGATCATACCCCATCATTCCTTGTGTCTTGTTCTCTGTCTTTTTTGTTTCTAAATTATAGAAATATATATCCGAATTGGTGGAGAGTGCATATTCTTTACCGGTCTTCTTGCGACATGTATAGGCAATTGTTTTTCCATCCGGACTCCAGGTTAGTTGTTCTATGCCACCAAATGGTTTCATAGGACTTTCGTAAGGCTCGCCTTTCAGGATATCCGTTTCATTCTCCACTTTAGAATCTTTATTAAAATCGGCAACAAATGGATGCGGAACGGTTTGTACCCATTCATCCCAATGTTTATACATCAGGTCGGTAACAACCACACCACTGGCTTTTGGCAGATCGGGGTATTTGTCCACTGTCCGTTCCCCATATTTCACGTCAGCTGCAAATAGCAGTTTTGTCTCGTCAGGCGAGAACGTGAAATCATTAATACCATCCTTCCTGTCGCTGATTTGTTTGCGCTCAGTGCCATCCGCTTTCATGATCCAAAGTTGCATGGTGCCTGTTTCGGATGATAAAAATGCAATATGCTGGCCGTCTTTCATCCATTTGGCGGCTGCTTCACGGGTGGCGGTTTTCGTAATCTGTTTCTTATCCGAACCATCAGCATTCATGACAAAAATTTCAGAATTACCTTTGTTTTCGCCGATGCTGTAATAGGATACACTGTACAGCACCTTCGTGCCATCCGGCGAAACCTGCACTCCGGCTACACGCCCAAATGCCCAAAGCACTTCAGGCGTCATTCGTCCGTTTTCAATTTTGGGCTGCTGTTTCCCTATAATCGGTGTTTCTGCTTTTGAACTACTCGATGCAGCCAATACAGCTATCGTCATAATGCTTGTCTTTAAAAGTTTTTTCATATTTAATTCATGAAGTTTTGAAGTCTCAGAGGGTAGTTCCGAATGCCTGATGAAGTGCGGTGATTCTGATCCGATTCTTGTTTTGAGGTGCAAATATAATGTTTTTTTGGATCAATATGTAATTTTCTGGGCATAATGTCCCAACGTAAAAAATCGTTCTGTCCTTTTATCCGGTTTATGTAGAATCAAAAATAAATGGCAGTCTGTAGGTTGCAAGTATTCCAGCTCCTTTTACTCTTACAATTTGCACTTTGGGCATAATGGATCAGGCTATCCGTCTCTCCTCCTTTCGGTATGCTTTTGTTATACCTTTGGCCTGAGATAATACATATATAATATATAGATAAAATATACATAATATATAGATAATATATACCTATATAGATATGTATTATCTATATAACATCTAAATGTTACGAATATAATACCAATCTTATTACTAAGACCGAAGGCAGAGCAAAGGTATTATGAAAGAAGAAGGTAGGAGGAAGGGATGATTTCTGTGGATACAAACAGTATTCCCTCTTTCCGGAGAAAACAGAGGCATTTTCTTTTTTGATTAATCTTTCATGCATTCAGGAATAATAGGCTGCATAAAATATAGAAAACAGGATTTTGGGGATTAACCGGGACCTTTTTATTAATTTTCAAAATGTAAAACAAAACAAGATATGTATTTGTTTTATATTAATTGAATTGTAAATGCAGGAGTTCGTTAGTTGTTAATGCGGTTATTTTAAAATTGGTGATATCTGGCATTTGGGTATAAATTAATTAAAATAACGCACAAAACGACCGATTTAATAGCTTTTCCGGCAAAACAGATTTGTAAACGATTAAATTTAACATTAATTTGTCGGTATAAATGATAAATTTATTAAAAAGATTGTGTTAAATAATATTAATTATGCGATTAACATTTATTTTTGATGTAAATTTGTGGTCTTATGAAGCGAACGACTATCTGGATACTCATGGTTTTTATGATTTTGACTTTTGTGGGACTAATTGTCATACAAGCAAGATATGTGCGTGTTAACGCTGAAATGATAGAAAACCAGTTTAACGATAATGTTCAGAGAAGCTTGTATCAGACGGTTAGTCTGGTAGAGGAAAATGAGGCGTTGGAATATCTTGGTCAGACACTGGAGGGTGTTGATTATTCCGGAAATAAAAATAAACTTTTGAGCATGGATGCTCAAAAGCTGCGATTGAAGAATAATATCGATAGCATGGCCGAAAATCTTAAACTAACGCCCGATCAGCTCAATCGTCCGGGAATAAGATTGTCAACACGCCATGGAAAAGCAACCATAGAGGAAACATCCCGATATCTGCAGGAAAAATTTAAACAGAATTTTTCACGATCGAAGACCATTCTTGATCAGGCTGTATTTCGCTGGATGAAGGAGATCGATGAAAAAGATATTAGTGAACGGGTGAATTTTGAAGAACTTAACGGAATACTCGAGAAGGTTTTTACAAATAACGGCGTTAAATTACCATTCTACTATTCTATAGTTGATAAACAAGGGAAAACTATTTATCAGTGTCATAAGGATATACCGACTGATTTGACCAATACACATAATAATATTTATACACAAAGGCTTTTCCCGTTAGAAGAATCGAATAAGACGGCATATTTACAGGTGATTTTCCCGACAAAGCAGAATTATATTTTAAATTCCATGAATTTGCTTTTACCTTCAGTTGCTCTTGTCACACTCATTTTATGCATATTTATTGTCGCTATTATTATCATATTCAGACAAAAACAACTGAACAATATGAAAAATGATTTTGTTAATAACATGACACATGAATTAAAAACTCCGATATCGACTATTTCGTTAGCTTCACAGATGTTACAAGACCCAGGCGTGGGGAAAACACCTGATACACTGAAGCATATATCAAATGTGATTAAAGATGAAACCAAACGTCTAAGCCTTCAGGTTGAAAAGGTGTTGCAAATGGCTATTTTTGAGAAAGATAAGTCCATGTTAAAGCTAAATGAAATTAGGATAAACTCTCTTATTACCGATATAATAGGTAATTTTTCTCTGAAAGTGACCAGTAAAGGTGGTAAAATCACCTCAAAGCTTAGAGCAACCAGTGACAGTGCATTAGTTGATGAAGTCCATTTTACAAATGTTATTTTTAATTTAATGGATAATGCACTTAAATACTCAGATAAACCCTTGTTGTTGACCATTGAAACATGGAATGAGAAAGAAAACCTTCTCATTAGTATCGAAGACAACGGCATTGGGATAAGTAAAGATGACGTTAAAAGGATATTTGAAAAATTTTATCGCGTATCAACCGGCAACCAGCACAATGTAAAAGGATTTGGCTTGGGACTGGCCTACGTAAAGAAAATTGTTACAGAACACAAAGGCTCCATTAAAGTGGAGAGCGAAATAAATATCGGAACTAAATTCACTATTACAATACCAACTTTAAAAAATTACGAATTATGACTGACGAAAAAGTGAAAATCTTGTTATGCGAAGATGATGAAAATCTTGGCATGCTTCTCAGAGAGTATTTGCAGACCAAAGGGTACGATGCAGACTTACAGCCAGACGGCGAAGCCGGTTACAAAGCTTTTTCACGTAACAAATATGACTTATGTGTATTTGACGTGATGATGCCTAAAAAGGACGGATTTGCGTTAGCTGCTGACGTACGTGCTATGAATTCGGAAGTGCCTATTATTTTCCTTACAGCAAAATCTATGAAAGAAGATATTTTGCAGGGATTCAAA
>Ga0302209_10000824_pt1 | contig 14157 bp, 6 predicted proteins | sample II_Fen_E3_1_FD_194574 | JGI IMG/M metagenome (GOLD analysis project Ga0302209, IMG submission 194574) | Peat permafrost microbial communities from Stordalen Mire near Abisko, Sweden - II_Fen_E3_1 | ecosystem: Environmental > Terrestrial > Soil > Wetlands > Permafrost | place: Sweden: Abisko...
ACCACATGTAATTAATTTCCTAACAATCTTTTACGGTATAATGTTTTGCATCCCCGGTAATCCTGAATTGTTTCAAAATTGTTACATGTCTGAGTTGTGACGGCTTCGTTTACAATCCTGTTCTTATAATTTGTGACGGCTTCGTTAACAATCCTGTTCCAGCTTAACAACGAAGCCGTCACTAAAATCAACTACTTACAGAAACCTCCTATTCACACAACGCGGAACGCGGAACATTGAACACGGAACGCTCCCCCAAACCCTTCAAACTTTCAAACCCTTCAAACTTTCAAACTTCTACCTGTTAACGCTGACATGTCTTCGACGATGTCAGGTTGTTCTCCTAAAGCTATTATTCCATTCGTACATAACTTCGAACCTAATAACGCGGAACATTGAACAAGGAACACGGAACGTCCCCCCAACCCTTCAAACTTTCAAACTCTTCAAACATTCAAACCCTTCAAACTTCTTCCCTACAAAGCGGAACGTCCCCCCAACCCTTCAAATGCGTAACGTCTACATACTTTATACACTCATCCAATGAAAAGAAAGAAATCGGAGAGGCTTTCGATGGAGTTTCCTTAGGGTTCCATAAGGTACACCTATCCTGACCCTAAGGAAACCCTAAGGAAACCCTAAGGAAACCCTAAGGAAACAACGGACGAATGACGGTGAAGAATTAGATGGAATTGAGGTTTACATAGAAGCTGAAAACAGAGAAACAAAAAACACATGATTCCGGGTGCAGGTTGTTTCTAAATTTGAATCTAATCTATTTATATGGAACTCTTGATATGCGATGGAATAAATTCCATTGCTACGAGATCGGTCGTTCCTCAGGAACTTTCTAATTGCAATGAACGAATGCCGTAGGCATGACCGATATTGTTGAGCAAGGTTTAACCTTGGTAAATAAAGTGAAAGTGGATTGCTGGGGGCTCAGTACCACTAGCTATCGGGACTCACAACTATATAGCTCATTTGTTCATCTGAATAAGTTATATATCCGGCATACGGGCACTATGATACATCTTGGTTATATGCAGGATTCTATGTTATTTTACACCTTTTGGATGATATTTTTTAATCCTTTATGAGTATGAAAATTACAACTTTACACTGTAAAATTCATTCTTTTATACTAATTCTAAATGACATTTGGTTCATATATTTGCAATTGCAATTATTATGATGAATAATAACAGCATCTATTTTAATAAAAATATAAAAAACAGCAATTTTACGTAGATAAACAAAGAGTTGTTTTTTTAGTGACCCACTCCCACTCTCATAAATAAACTACTTTTTACTTTAGTGTAAAGCAAAAAAAGCCCATCCTTTATTTATAAGTGTTCTTTGACATTTTCGGACATTAATTTGGAATACTCCAACATATTGACTTTCCATTTATATTCAAAGCAAATGAAAAATTTATTTTCTGAAAACGCACAACTTCAACTACATTGATTGAAGCTCTTTTTGATAAGGGCTTATTAAGATTGTGAAAGTACAGAATATTTCGAAAAACTTTGAAATGAATTCCTGGTGGTACATATCACGGATCAATGGTAACATTATAAAACCATTTATTCCCCGTCCCTTGCCAGCCATATTATTGTCCGAAAAAAGAAGTACTTCAACTATCCATTTGAACAAGACAAGTACTTTATTGAAATCATCCCTGATATTCTTAATTTTATCCCTAAAAATTTTATCCACACAAGCAGCAACCTACTATTCAAGAGCCAATGCGGCATGGAATGTAGCTTCAACATGGTCGACTGTTGGTTATAGTGGTACCGCTGCTACAGCATTCCCGGTAGCCGGTGATATTGTAAACATTGGAAATGGGTATACGGTTACAGTCAGTGCAGCCAATACCGCATTTTCCACATTGACCATTGATGCTGGAGGTGTACTGAATCCATCGAGTACAAGAACTATAACAGCATCAACGTCCATTACCATTAACGGCACCTATACAAACCAAAGTACAGGTAAAATTACTACTCCAACCTGGATTTGTAACGGCACATACAATCATGCTACCACATTTGCGACATTACCAATTGGAACCACAACTACTACCTGGGCGTCCGGTTCTAATTGCAATATCACCGGAGCATATACCTCTGCCGTACAATTTGTCAATTTTATCGGACAGACCTTTGGTAATTTTACGTTTAACCCCTCCTCAATGACCAATACTGTTTGTTTGTTTGCCGCATCTGGGAATACAACCATACTTGGAAATTTTACCATTACACAAACCGGAACCAGCACACTTTACATGAGGCAGACCGGTTTTCAGTTTGTAGGAGTCATAACCATCAATGGTAATTTTAGTATGGCTGCCGGCATTTTTGATATGCATAACGGAGGTGCTACACCAACCATCTCAGCCATCAATTTACTGGGAAACTTTACGTTGTCAGGTACAAGCATTTTAAAACAGACAACAACACAGTCAGGTTCCACGGCTACCTTTAATTTTATGGGAAGCACGGTACAAACGGTCAGTATATCGTCCACCGCACAAATCACCTCACAGGCAACGACAGCCACCTGCGCTATTCAATTTATAGTTGCAAACGGAGCAACCATTGATATGGGAACCTCAGTGCTTACAGGGACTAACAATACTACTTTTGTTTTAAGTGCGGGTGCCGGAATTATTACTGCCAATACAGGAGGTTTATCCTTATCCGGTGCAACAGGATCTATTCAGGTTAGCGGGTCAAGAACGTACAACATTGCAGCCAATTATACATATAACAGTTTAGTGGCAGGACAGATAACCGGCAATGCACTAACAACTGCAAACAATTTAACCATCAGCAACACAAATGCTTCAGGTGTTACTTTTAGTAATTCAATAGCCGTAAGCGGGATTATGGCTGTTACTACCGGTGCACATGTCAATTTAGGCACATTTACCTCTCCGGTAGCTGCTCTTGTCCTGGGAGGGGTAACTAAAACCAGCGGTACTTCGTATGGTGGAACTTCCTCAGCTGCAGCAAATATAATTCCAACTTATTTCAATTCAGCTACCGGTATTTTAGGTGTCAGTTTAGCCACTCCAACAAATTTAAGTTATAACTCTCCTTTTGCTTTTCCATTAAATGTGGCAATAACTGCCCAAAACCCTACAGTAACAGGAAATGTAACAACCTGGGCTATCACACCTGCATTGCCAACCGGTTTAAGTTTTAATACATCGACAGGCGTTATCACCGGAACTCCTACAGCCAACAGTCCTTCTACAATATACACAGTTACTGCCTCCAATGCAACAGGAGGCACGACCTGTCTCATTGTGATGAGCGTTGGAAATTACAGGTATGCAGTAGCAAGTGCAGCCTGGAATGTAACTTCTACCTGGGCGGCAACTTCCAATGGTACCGCGGGAGCATCAGTACCTACTTCAGGTGATCTTGTCTATATAAGTGAATCGGCAACCAACCGTACAGTAACAATTCCTACCGGGTATGCGGCTGTTTGCGGCAGCCTGACGTTGGGTAATTATAGTGCTGCAACAACAGCTACCCTTACTTTTACAGATGCCACAAGTTTATTGACGGTAGGGAACGATCTTTTAATGAATCGTCCGAATGCCACGGCAACCACAGTAATCAATGTAAATGCCGGGAGTTTAACGGTTGGAGGAACACTTAAATTATCGAATAGTGATTTGACACCGAATGCAACAGCGTCCCTGATTGATCAGGTTAATATTACCACAGGTACTGTTTCAACCGGAAATCTGATGTTTAACGGACAATCAGCCGCACAAAGCCAGATAATCTTCAGTGGAGCCGGCACACTGAATATAAGCGGCAATCTTACATTCGGATACATTCTTGGAACCCTTACACCATCAACCGGTACTGTTAACTTTAATGGGAATACAGCTGCACAGACCATTCCTGTTGGAGTAAGTGCTGTTAGTTATAACAACTTGACAATAAATAACATCAGTCCAGGTGGAGCTGTAGTAAGTGGTGCCATCTCGGGGACAAATACCACAGGGAACCTGTCAGTGGGAAATGTAATTTCAGGCAGTACCTTTGATAATGGTGGTTATGGGATAGTGCTTGCTACAGGGAAAAGCTTAACTGTAGCAAATGGATCCACATTAAATTTATCAGGTTCTTCAACAATGCCAACCGTGTCGGGTGGAGGAACAAAAACATTTGGTGCTACCAGTCTTGTTAATTATGATGGTTCGTCACAAACTGTTTCTTTTGAAACTTACGGTCATTTGACGTTAAGCGGTTCCGGTACTAAGACAATGCCTGCAACAACAATAGCTATAGCAGGTAATTTGACCCTTTCAGGAACGGTATCTGTAACAGCGTTGGCAGCCATTAATACAGCAGGAAATTTCACCCTGGGAACAGGTGCCACTTTCAATGCTTCTACTTTCACCCATACAGTAGGGGGTAACTGGACCAATACCGGCACATTTACACCAACTTCGGGTAGTATTAATTTTAATGGTTCAAGTGCAGGCAATATAGGAACCAGTAATTTTAATAATATTACGTTTAGTGGTGCAGGTTCCAAAACAGCAACAGGTGCATTGATAATTGCAGGGAATGTAATTATAAGTAACAATTTCTCGGCAGGCTCTTACGGCCATACGGTCGGCGGAAACTGGACAAACACCGGCACATTTACACCCAACAGCAGTATTATTATTTTCGATGGTACAACAGCCCAGGCCATTAACAACGGAAGCAGCACTTTCTACAATTTTACGATAGCGAATACAACGGGTAATTGTACAGCTACAAACGGCATCACAGCTTCAGGAACTTTTACAACCGATATGGGCTCTACACTGGACATGGCAACCTATGCCCTGGGAGTAGCCACAGTTAGCCATTCCGGGATCCTGTTAACACAAAACACATCAACCACACCTTTAACTACCGGAAAAACCTGGGGCGGTTCGGTGAATTACAACAGTATTTCTACAGCACAAACGGCTATGGCCGGTACGTATAATAACCTTACCATCAGTACTTCAGGAGGAGCAACTGCCAGTGGTGATATTACAGTGAACAGTATCCTAAACCTGGCTTCTGTTAATCCTTCTTCAGGAACAAAAGGGTGTCTGGAAATGGTAACAGACTACAGTACGTATCCGGGTACAACAAGCGTTAACCCCGGAGTAAATACCCTTGTTTCGTATACCCTGGACATGGGTTCTACAGCCACAACTGTGGGAGCAGGTGATGTAACAGGTATAATAAGACGTACAACTATTCTAGCAAACACTTCTTACAGCTTTGGTAATCAATTCACAACCATTGCACTCACTCCGGGAACTATGCCTACTCAAATGACTGTAACTATTAAAATCGGATCAACGGTTCCGGGGAAAACGGATGCGGTTAAACGTCTCTATGAAATTGTTCCGACTGGAGGCAGTGGTTCTTTTGTTACAGCAAACTTTCACTTTCTTGATTCAGAATTAAATGCCAACACAAAGTCAAACCTTGTAGTTTTTGACTATGATATTGCCGGGGGGAGTACAACACCTCCGGATGAACATGGCAGATCGGCATATAATTTCACGAATAATTATATTGGGATATCAAATATACCAATCAGCTATTTTATTTATGTACCGGTTACACAAGAAGAACGAACAATATTTGAATTGAGCGATCACGCATCAGCAAAATATCTGACATGGACTGGTATAGTATCAAATGATTGGGCGAATGGAGCAAATTGGTTTCCTGAAGGGAATCAGCCTGACCCTACCTGCTATGTGATTATCCCTGATGCAGGCACAACCAACTACGATCCTGTTTTACCTGCTGCCGACACTGTTAATACACTCACCATTGAAAACCATGGTATTTTGGTTATGGGAAGTTCCACACTGACCATTGCAAATAGTCAGAGTGCCGGATGGGAAGATCAGAATCCTACAGGAAATGATCCGGGTACAAGTACAGTGATCTTTTCAAATCCGGGAGCTAGTATCTCGGGAACAGGCAGTTTTTATAATCTTCTGATTGCAAGCGGAGCAAATGTTACCAATCAATTGGGAAGTTTAGTGAAAATTCAAAACTCGATAACTAAAACAGGCAGTTGGAACTGTAATGAATATCCAAATTCAGTAGAATATAACGGGACTTCTCAAACTGTTGTTTTACCGGATGGCAATAATCAATATTACAACCTTTCATTAAATGGCAGTGGTACAAAAACATTACCTTTCTCCCTGACTGTCAGCAATGATTTTGCATTATCCGGTACATCTTCAGTATCGTCAACCTCACTTTCAATAGTTGGTAATTTTACGAATAGTTCAACTTCTGCAAGTATTTCAGGTACGGTCAGTTTCATTGGTACAAATCAACAAACTCTCAGTGGAGCCCAACCGGTTACTTTCAGCAATATGACCATTAATAATTTAAATGGCGTTGATATTGACAATAATGAAACAGTAAATGGAGTACTTACATTTACTAATGGTATTATCATAACAGATATTTATTCCCTTACGGTAGGCTGTTCGGGGAGTATTGCAGGTGCCGGACCGTCAAACTATATAGAGGGTAAACTGGCAAGGGTTTATTGCAGTACTGGTTCAAAAAGTTTTCCGGTAGGAAAGGGAGGGAGTTACCGTCCGATGACCATAGAATATACAGCATTAACGGGAACAAGTACAGTAACAGCCGAAGAATTTGAATCATCAACGATCAATGGAACTCTTCCTGCATCAACGACATTTCTTTCTCCAAACAGATACTGGTCAGTCACTGAAACCGGGGGAAGCGGTAAGACTTTCAGTATTACACTCAATGGAACCGGCGATGTTGTTTCGGGAGTACCGGTAATCCTGAAAGATGGTACCAGCCCGTTGACATCATATTCAGTGACAGTAGCCGGTACTGATTATACTGCTACAGGAGTGACACAATTCGGTGACTTTGAGTTAGGAAATTATTTACCCTACATAACCTGGTTAGGGTTATCAGTTGATAATAGCTGGTTTACATCAGCAAACTGGTCATCAGCAAGTATCCCATCAAGCACGGATGACATCCGCATACCCTCTTCATTAGCTTATTATCCGGTAATCAGCGGTAACAGCCCTGCGGAGGATGTTATCATTGGAAGCACCGGTAAACTGGAACTTCTGAATGGAGCAACTCTTACTTTAGAGTCAGGTCCAGTATTAACGTTCGAATCGGGAGCAACTGTTACTACGGATACAGGTTCAAAAATAATCCTTACATCCGGTTCCCGTTACCTGAATCAAAGCTCCGGTACTCCAACCCTGGAAGTACAACGGGAACTGACAGGCACAAAAGGCTGGCGAATGCTTGCTTCTCCAGTGGCAACAACATTCTCTGATATGTATAAATCGCCACTTGTCACACAGGGATTTACAGGTTCCACATATCCTGCATTACAACCAAACCTGATGTGGTGGGACGAAACAGATCCGGGAACAACCCTACAGAGCTGGAGGAAACCGGCTGCTTTCACGGATAACATTGCAGGTGGCAGAGGGTATTTTCAGTATCTGTTCAATGGTGCAGGAATTACAGGCGGCGGTACATATACGGATATACTTCCTCAAACTATGTCAGTCACAGGAGTCGAGAATTACAATGCCAGCAGTGGTAGTTACAACTATACTATGACCTATACTGCCCGCACAGCACCTACTACCGGTACTAATTATTATGATGTCAATGCTCTCGACCAGGGTTGGAACCTGATCGGAAACCCTACAGCCAGTACCATCGACTGGGATGCAGTCTCTGTATGGACAAAAACCAATATTGACAATACCATTTATGTATGGGATCCATCGACCCTCAGCGGTAATGGCGATTATCTGACATGGAACGGGACTACCGGTACGATGGCGAATGGTAAGATACCTCCTTTCCAGGCATTCTGGGTACATGCGAATGCCGCATCACCGGCACTAAGTTTTACAAATGGTATAAAAACATCGACTCCCGGTACGTTTATGAGAAGCCCTGCTATCAATCAAACGGTTTCTATTCCGATTACCCTGTCCGGTCAACAGATGCAAACCACTTCGTTTATCACTTTCAGCGACAACGGACTGGTTGGAACGGACTGTATGGACGCTTACCGCTTAGAACCTATGAATGAAACATGGATCGAGTTGTACACATTAAGTTCACCTCACCATGTCAGTCCGCTGGTTATTAATAATCTTCCACTGACAGACACCACTCTTGTAAACATCCCACTTTATGTTGGCGGGCAGGTTGAAGGTACAGGAGCTGACAATAGTTATACATTAAAATGGCATATCCCGGGCAATTGGCCAGTAGGGTGGAATATTAGCCTACAGGATCATCAGGCTTCAAAAGCAATATCCATGACTGACAACACACAATATACATTTACCTATTTGTCTGGGTCGGTTAAATCATCAGCCACCGGCAGTATGTATAGCCCGAAACAACTGTTGAAAAATGTTTCGAAAACAAGCCTGTCTGTCAACATTACACCTCCATTCAGTGTAGTGATATCCAAGGGAGGCAAAATGATTGATTATCTGGCACCGAAGCCCGTTTTGTTACCCAATTATCCAAACCCGTTTTCTACTACCAGCACACAACTACGATTCAGTTTACCTGAGCAGGCGCAGGTACGGATTGATGTATACAATCTGAATGGCATTCTCATTGAAAATCTTGTAAATACGACATATCCGGCTGGATTTACAGAGATTAAATGGCAACCGCTTAACAGAATACCCGGCATGTACTTTATCCGCTTTATAAGTGGGGATACAGTAGAAACACATAAAGTAATTTTTGAGAATTAATAATACATTCTTTTATAAAGAGATAAAAATGAAAATCTTAAAACATATTCGTTGTCTGTTTATTCTTTTGCTGGTACATACATCAATGATGCTATCCGCACAAAACAAAACTTCGGTTTCTATCAAAGCTCAGGCAACAGTGATTGACCGATCCGGAATTGAACTTATTACTCTTAAAAACATGGACATTGATTTAAGTATGGCACGCGATGGAAAAATATATGTTTCGGCACTCCACGACGCACAGGCAGCATTTATGATGGTAAAGGGCAGAGCAAATGCCAGATTCAGAATTAAATACGCACCCGAAGTATATATTACGAACAGCACAGGCAATGGAACATTATTATTAAAATATGAGATGTATGGTTATCCAAGTGACAACCAGGGTGCCGGTGAACCCATTGATGCCACTGAAAAGATATTACAAATGAGCAATGAAAGCAAATATTATTTTTGGATAGGTGGGCGTATTGATATCAGCAATGCACGTCCCGGAAACTATGACGGTGAATTTACCATTGAAATAGAATACATGTAATATGAATCAAACAACACGGCATAGTATCCTTCTATTTACCTTCATTTATTTGTTGGCAGGGAATGTAGCGGCACAACGCATTAGTTTTGGTTTATATACAGCTGATGATATTGTTTTAACTCCTCTCAATCTGGGAATACTTAACTTTAATGATAAGCAACCTATCATTCTGTCCGGTGAAACTGTTACCATCAACCTTACTGACAATGCAGTTACTATCCTGACTATTGAAGGGCGGGCTGATATGGATGTTACTTTAACCATTGATGCACCGGCAACCCTCGATTTGGATGTAACAAATATAATTCCTGTGGCAATAAGATTCGCCTATTCCAATTCAGGGGCTACTACTGATATTACTGCCAGGGCAAGTGCCATTGAAGTACCAGCAGGCTTTACAAGTGTAACGTTTCCCATTAAAAGACGGACTTCCGGACTTCCGGCACCTCCTCCTACTCCAGGTCAAACAGGATATTCCGGACCTACCGGTACTGCTTATTTATTTCTTTACGGAACATTTGGACAAGTACCAGTGAATGCGGCAGCCGGAAACTATACCGGTAATATTAATATTCATGTTGAGTATTCAAAATATTAAGGGACTATAAAAGAGAAAGATTTGTATGAAAAATTATCACCACAGAATACATCACCGGATATTCAGTCCGTGTTCTAAATCACTTGAATACGGTCTGTTAAAATCATTTATAATGTTACTTATGGTTATATTGTCTTTCTCCGGTCACGCGCAGTTTATCACGCTTAAACTGGACATACCTCCCAAAACAGGTCAAACCCAAATAGTTCCTTTCGAAATGTATACTACTACTGACATAAACACCGGTCAACAAACACTATACGGAACAACTGTTTTCTGCATTTCGGGAGCTGAAAATTTATTTGTACTTGCAACTCTTACGCATTCCGATTCAATACGCAATAAGATGGGTAATGCAGTTCCTTTCTCTGCGTACATGGCTTACCGCAACGATGGTATCAGCAAGCCAACGGGTATCGATGCAAATTATCAGGCATTTTTTCCATTGAGCAACAGCGGGAGGATTATAGAAAATATAAAAAATTCGCCACAAGTGCTTAACGCATTTATTTTTATTTATGCTACGGCAGAACTTCCAAAAATTACAAGATCTACCTATGTGGGTTTTATAGATTTTAATATAGAGTATAATTAACTATGATGTATCACTTTATTTAATTTCAAGGCAAGGGTAAACAAGCTCTATTATGACGTTTTTTTAGCAAATTAAGTTATTCTAAAAGTAATTTAATTGATTAATTTACAATTTAAATTTAAAACAAAATGAAAACATTAATTAAATTTTTCGCAACAATTGCAATGGTAATGGGATTTACTTTCGTCGCTAATGCAATGTTACCAGTGGATCAAACTATAACTGCTAATGCAACTGTACAAACACAATTAGTAATAACGCAGGTTCAACCGCTTGAATTTGGATCGGTAGATAATGTAGTAGCACAAACAAAAACTGTCAGTGTTTTAGGAGTTGCGACATCAAGTGCGAGTGATCCGGGACAAAACGGCGTACAGGAAGGTGTTGGTAAAATTGTAAGAACAGGCAATGCAATTGTCGATTACAGACTTACTTCTGTTCCGACTAATTTGGCAGGACCGACAAGTTCTTTGCTTCCAATTGGAACTTTCGTAACTTCTTACAGCATGACACAAGGTGGTGCACAAACAGCAGGTAATACTACTGTTGCCAGTGACACACAGGTTGCAGGAACCGGAACTGACATCTATGTTCATATTGGAGCTACTGTAACTCCGGATGCAACGACAACTTCAGCTGGAACTCATACAGGATCAATAACATTAACAGCAGAATACAATTAATATTATTAAAATCCATTTAAAAGGTCGGGGCAAGCGGCCGACTTTTTAAATGAATTTAATTGGATTCCTGAATACGGAAGAAATGCACTTTTCTTTAAAACAGCTTTAATTAGTCACCCCACTGGATTGGGATGAAATGTACATTGAAAGCAGTTGAAATTACTATTTCTTAAAGAAAATGCAGAATGAGAACTTTCTAATATATCAGTGAAAACAAATAATGCTATTATTTTGAATTCCAACAGTATATATGTTTAATCTAATTGGACATTGTTTGTGTCACAAAAAGTGTTTTATCAATAATTATTGTATATTTGCGTTTAATATTAAATCATTTATTGATTGTATATAAGACAGTTCGTGTAAATCTAATTTTTAATCTGTATGAAAAAATTAAAACTAATTATGGCTTTTCTCTGCGTGTTTAGCCTTACAGGCGTGTTGAAGTCGCAGATATCCCTGGCTCCTTCTTTTGTTTTTATTGATAAAAACAGTGGGGTGGGCAACGTCTTTGTTAGTAACAGCAGTGATAAATCCTTCGAAATCACCATCAATTTTGCATTTGGTTATCCTGGAAGCGATGCTGACGGCAAGATTGTGATGAACTACAAGGATTCTGTGGCTTACAATCAGTACGCCCTTGACAAAATGATACGTGCTTTTCCCCGTAGTTTTATCTTAAAAGGGGGCGAACAACGCACTGTACGTATTCAGGTTATTCCCGGCATGCGACGAAATGAAGGATTCTATTTCACCCGTATGAAGGTGATGGCCAAGCCTCAGACAGCAGAAATATCCGATAGCGTTAAGAATGGTATTGGCACTAAAATTAACTTTAACTTTGAGCAAATAACTGCGGTATTTTATCATAAAGGAAAAGTGTCTACAGGAGTTGATTTAAAGAATTTGGACGTTCGTCAAAATCAAGGCATTCTGGAAATACGTCCTCAACTTGAACGTACTGGTAATGCACCATTTCTGGGAAGTATGTTCGCCAAACTAAAAGACACCCAGGGCAAAGTAGTAGCAGAAACACAAAGTACTACTACCGTATATTTTAAAGAAATCCGTCGAATGGATATGAAACTTGACAAAGTTACCCCGGGCACTTATACCCTGGAGCTTAGTTTTGAAACCCGTCGTAATGACATGATGGCCGAAGATCTGGTACAGGCTATACGTATAGTGCATGATTCAAAGGTTGAAATAAAATAATAATATTCTTCCATGAAGCAATCATATTCCAACTTAAACCATATCCATGTGGTGATATTGGTTGCCTTCATTTTGATGTTTCATTCAGAAACAATGAATGCCCAACAGGAAGAAGTCCTGTTGACTTTCCGTCATCCTGCTATAGGCAATGTGTATATCAGCAGTTTGTACAATTATAAGACCAATGCAGTTTTACTTCCGGTCATTGAGCTTTTTAGCCTTCTTGAAATCAACTACCAACCCGATATAAAAAATTTCACTGTTCAGGGTAATTTTATTACCTCCGGAAATCCTTATAATATTAACTTATCAGCCATGAAGATACAACTTGGCAAAACAATATATCCGCTTAAGTCGAATGATTTTAGTATTGGCGAAACGGATTTTTACCTTTCTCCAAAGGTATTCGAAGATGTTTTTGGATTGAAGTTTACTGTTGATATTGCTCCCCTGTTGCTTAGTCTTGAAACTACAAAGAGTCTGCCGGTACAGGAGCGTAAAACCCGTGAACTTGTACGGAGTCGTTTTGAAAACAAAGAATTGAATCAGCAGAATTTTCCGTTGCTCTATGACCGCAAGCATTCAATTTTAAGCGGTACTATGCTTGATTATGCCATCACAGGTGATTATGCACCGGATATTCAAAGCCTAAGCTATACCCTTACCGGGGGGATGGAAATGGTGGGAGGTGATATTCAGGGAACTGTCTATGGATCAAACTCAAGCAATGGTATAAAATCACTCAACGCAAGCGGTCTTCGATGGCGTTATGCCCTCAGAGACAATAACTACCTAACCGGTATACTATTGGGACAAACAAGCACCACAAGCTTGCTACCGGTATACATCAAAGGCCTTGCAATAACCAATGACCCTATTGAACCCCGCCATATGTACGAAACCTATGTGATAGACGGTAACACAGAGCCTAATTCGGAAGTGGAGATATATGTAAACGAACGGCTTACCGATTTTAAACGTGCCAACGAACTGGGTTACTACCGCTTCAATGTGCCGATCACCTATGGCACTACCCGTATGAGCCTGCACATTTATACACCCTCGGGGCAACTCATTGTTACTGACAGGCAGATGCAGGTACCTTTCACTTTTTTACCACGGGGAGTTGTATCGTACAACATTCAGGCAGGACAGGTTGACGCATTTATGTCAGATTCCCTTCATGATCAGTTGGTGGCTCATGGTAATGTGGCTGTTGGTCTGACCGACTGGCTCACTGCTGCAGTTGGCTCACAATTTATTGGAAAGATTTCCTCTTCTTACACTGGTTTTTATTATAGCAGCCTTTCAGCACGAATTGCCAAACAATATTTGTTAAACATTGATGCAGCACCAACTAATTTTTATAGGTTTACAGGAAGCGTGATGTATCCCAGCAATCTGAGTCTGAATTTTATTTATACAAAATTCGATGGTCCGGGGCTGTACAATACACGGGGAGAAACCGATAACATGACAACGAATGTTTATGTGCCATTCAAAGTCTTTGGGATAAACTCAGGGTTACGAATCAGTGGTGAACATCTTATATTTCCTACCGGTAATCATACAACCTTTAGTTCAGATCTTAGTGCTCGCGTAGGCAAAGTAAATATACGATTCAACTACCAGGATAATTTTGAAAATTCAAATGCAGTCACCACTTTTGGAAATGGAATT
>Ga0302209_10000826_pt1 | contig 14149 bp, 7 predicted proteins | sample II_Fen_E3_1_FD_194574 | JGI IMG/M metagenome (GOLD analysis project Ga0302209, IMG submission 194574) | Peat permafrost microbial communities from Stordalen Mire near Abisko, Sweden - II_Fen_E3_1 | ecosystem: Environmental > Terrestrial > Soil > Wetlands > Permafrost | place: Sweden: Abisko...
TATCAAAATATTTTAATATAGTTTAACGTACTAATTTATTAATAATCAACAGCTTAAAACAAACCAGAATCAAATGATTTTCAACCCTTGATTCGCATAAATTAATATTTTTAATCGTAAGTTGCAGATATTCATTGATAGTGTCCTTTTTAATACTATGAAATGCCCTGAAAAAGTTGTTACTGATAAAAATGGTTTCCAAGTTTTTATTTGAAGTTGAGAGTACATTTTGATATTGTTCAAGAATATGGAAATCTGATGGTATTGTCGATTGATTGAAAACTTTTGCACAATTGACGAAGTTCGACATAAAATTTTTTTGACAGTAATTTTTTTTGATAAAGTTCAATGATGTTCAGATACATCAAAATGAAAAGAGAATAAATATCAAATAGTTATTCACCACATTTTATTTGAAGATTTCTTATGAATGTTTTTGAAACATCTTAAGATGGCAATTTGTGTTTAACTTATTGTGCCAGTATAGATTGCACATTAATCTTATATTTTAGCTTCGGTGATGGCTGCTCGTCAGTTCTTGCCAATAACTAATAAAATGGGTATTCCTGCAATTTATTCTTTAGCTAGGTACCTGAATGCCTGATTGATGATCACCTTCATATGATGTGGAATATCCGCCATATTCTACTATCCAGGCTTTTGGATCATTCGGGATTGTATAGGAAGTAATTTCTTTGGTTATTTTGCAGTTCCCGATTTTTTCTGCCCGAAACAGTTTATACCTAAATACAACGCCATAATTGTAAGCCCGGACATAAACCTCCAGACTTTTTATTAGACCGGACTTTTCTTTCAGTTTCAGTAGCAATTCATTGCAATTGTTCAACATTGCAGAATGTTTAGATTTTACAACCGGTATCCGTGTCTCATTGATTCTAATTGTTACTTGATTCATAACACAAAAATTACTATTCATACTAAGTTCACCCTGAAATTCAAAACCTAATTGCGATGGATAAACAATGACCATTTCTTTGAATTTTACTGATAACGTAGCTTTTCGGAAATTTCAATAGTCACTTAAATATTTTTATCCGGCGAAGTAACCACCCTGTTTTGTGAATTGGCTTGTAGACATCCGCCCGGATAAAACAAAAAAGGAGTAAGACTTTTGGAATTTTTATGTTTTACGATCTTATTTATGTTTTGCTGTTTATTAAGTGATATATATTCAGTTATTTATGTAGACTTTTATAATATCTTTCCATGACATACCAGGCCTTCTTCTTTTTACCCTCATTTGAGATTAATCCTTTTCGGTTCCACCCTTTCTGATTCACGGGTTGCAAGCGGCTTAAGGATCGAAAATCAGCCAGAATCCAAGGACATAAACCTACCAGATTGGGTACATTCTTGAACATGGAAATCTGGTTGTTGTAAATCTTCTCCTGATATTCCTCGCTCCATGAGTTGGCTACATCTTTTGGTCCATTATTTGATCCATACAATGCTTCACCTCCAAATTCTGATAAAATTACCGGCTTTTCATTATTGACCAGTTTCCAGGTTGTATCTTCCGATTTTCCCTGCCAGGGAACATACCAACCCAAATATTCATTTACGGAGATAATGTCAAAATAATTGAAGATTGGATCCCAAACATTCACTAAATTATTCTCATAACCCTGATTGCAGGTTACGGTAGTGATTAAGCGGGTTGAATCAAGTTGCCTGCATTCTTTCGAAATGTCAATTAGAGCTTTGTCCCTGCCTGTTGTTGTTGTATAGGTCTCGTTGGCGAGACTCCATATGACGACCCCACACCGGTTTCTGTCCCTTTTAATCATTTCCTGAAGTACGGTGCTTATTTTGTTAAATACTCCGGGAGCTGAAAACTCAATATGTTGGTATACAGGGATTTCATCCCATACCATGATCCCCATTTTTTCAGCCATTCTGACTATATGCTCGTTGTGTGGATAATGAGCCAGCCTCACCAGGTTACAACCCAGTTCTTTTGCCCAGGTTAACAGCACTAAAGCATCTGAATCGGAATATGCTTTAGCAGCTCTCATCGGCATTTCTTCGTGTATATTGACTCCCTTTAAAAATTCGGGTTTCCCGTTTAGCAAAATTTTCTGTCCTTTTGTTTCTATATTTCTAAAGCCAATTTCATCGTTAACTGTATCAGTTTCACTCCGGACAATTACCCGATAGAGTTTAGGGTTAACGGGTGACCAGAGTTTAAAATTGGATTTAAACTGAACCCTGGCGAATCCTTTATTATCCGATTTTGTCTTAAAATTGATTCCCATTTCCGGTATCAAAATGTTGATTTGTTGGTTCGGTTTATTGCCGTTTATTTTTATCCAGCCTGACACTTCGTTCAATGAGTGTTTTTTCAATTGAATCAAATAATCATCAATATACGAATTGTTTGTTTCAATCAAATTGACTTCTCGGGTAATGCCACCGTAATTGAACCAATCGTAACCAATCCCCGGGATCCCATCTTTCAGCCTTTTATTGTTTACTTTTACAACAAGATTATTTCCACCGTTATTAACTGAATTGGTTATTTCAAATTGAAATGGAGTAAAGCCACCTTCATGACTACCTATTTTATTTCCATTCAGGTATACATCTGCTATATAATTTACTGAACCAAAATGAAGAAAAAGCCGTTTATTCGTCTTTCTGTAATTAAATGCTTTATTGTACCATACCGTTCCTTCGAGATAGGTTAGTTCCGGTAGCTGAGTGTTAAAATCTCCCGGAACACTTAGTTGCGGTGCCCCGTCAAAAGAGTATTCAAAGAAATCGGTTTTCTTTACAACAATTGGATCTTTCCAAACCTGCTTCCATTCTCCCACATCAGTCGGGTCGATCATCACCGGCCACATGCCATTAAGGCTGGTTGTGTGCCTTGCTGCAACATTAGTCATCGCCGTCTGAGCACAAAGGATATTTTTGGGTGGCAAATTTCCAAAAAACAAGACTGTAATCAGGCATATTATCTTTATTTTCGTTTCTGTCATCTTCATATTTTTATTAATAAACTTTAAACAAGAATTTTATATTTAGTATACTTCATTGTTGTGTTATTACTAAAACGTACCACCAGTGAGCCATACAAAAGTAATTGCCCATTATTCCGCTCAACGATTCGACGTTCGACATTATAATTAGGCCATTCGATGCAATTTTCATTAATTTTAATGCTGGCATCATACCATTGAAATGTTTCTTTACTATCACTCTAACGCAATATAGAAAGTCGTGAATTGTTATTCAATCCTGCTGTAAGATAAATCTTGTTGAGAGATGTGAGTTCAAAGTTTATATTTTCAATTTTCAAGAAAGTCAATTTGGCTTTCGTTGGACGATCAGTATGAGACCTCCAATTTCTGGTTGCTTCTGTCAAGTTGTATGCACTAACTATTTATCTATTTATCTATCCCGGTGAGGGTATAAATTTTTTTTAGAACAGATAGTGATTCCGTGAATAAATCCTCAGCTCCTTATTTTGACAATCTACCAGTTGTTTCCGGCTGGATCAGGTAGGGCATGAATAAATATTAAATCAGAATAAAGAAAAGTTGACTAAGCACATAAATTTTTTTCATGATTATATTATAATATTTTGATAGAAGTGTTCATTGATAAAACGGAGACTATTTTTTTTTGAATTCTAGTTTTATTGTATTCATTGAGAATATTGTCACAAATATACAGATTATTTTCATTCACGATGGAGTCTAAATGTAAACAGGTGCGGTAGTTAATGTTATTAGGAAGTTATTAAAAGCATCTGAAAGAGAACAAAAGAATATCTATATGAAATCTACGATATAAAAAAACAGTTATGAAAAACCATTTTACCGGTTTTTCATAACTATCCATTTAATTGAGTTGTAAAATCTTACAATCTTACTTTTAATACATCAGCATTTACTTTGATGATATAAATCCCTGATTTCAAATTTATTGACGTTACAGATGAATTAGCAGTTACCTGTTTAACCAATTGACCACTTACATTGTAAACTTTTACAATGTCCCCAATATTGGTTCCCTGAAGATTTACAAGCTGTGTAGAAATTGTTGCAAATAATTTATGAGCTAAACTGTTTTGTAATCCCGTAACTGGTATTGTTGTAAGAATTACCCATTCATGATAACTACCGGCTGACCATGTTTTATTGTCATAAATTGGACTATCAACAGTAATACCATCAGTACCTAATTCTTTTCCTGTTACAAAGTTTGTAATTGAAAGTTTTTTATCTGCCTGAGTCTTTAATGTCCACTTTGCTTCATCTCCGAAAAATCCGTATTCTGTATTGTATGTAGTAGCTGTTAATTTTCTTAACAGCTTGTAATCATCATCATGAATAATATAATACATGCTATCGGTTAAAGCCGGATGTACAGGACGAAGCAGAAATTTTTGTGAAATATCATTGCTATAAGTAGTTAATGCAGGTGCTCCCGTTATTGAATTATTACCAATAACTAATCCACCAATAACGTGTTGGATGAAATAACGGGTATAGGTAGCTACGGGTGTTACTTTTACTGAATCCAATCTGGTAGTTACACCTAAATGCGTACTAGAAAAAACAACTTTACCGGTATCACCAATTGCGGCAGTAGTGTTAATTTCAATTTTTACCAACCCTGCTGCAAAGTCAGCTGGTGTAATGGTATTTTTATCAATAGTATATCCTGCAGAGGCAGTAACATCGATATTGTCAGTGAAAAATATAGCCTTTACAAAAAGCGGATAAGTCCTGAGACCTTTCTCTATTTCTATGGTAATCTCTTTTTGCAAAAGAGTTAATACAGCTACCGGTGACGGTGCAATAACCAGACTAAAAACGCCATTGGCATTGTCTGCTGCTTTATTTGCCCACAAACCTGTACCTGAAGTTATAGGAGAATCTGGAGCAAGAAAATTCGAAACGCCATTATCTATAGCCGAACCATTATTACTAAATCGAATGCTGGTTGAAACATCCCCAATAATTACCCATTCTGAATATAAACCGTTTATTGCAGCTTCAAATACAACATCCCATTTGTTTGTTGATAGTTTATTCAAATAATTACCCTGCCTGTTCTTTAAAGTATAAGTATCTGCTTTCCCAGAAACAGCTGTAAAAGTAATCGGTTGAGAAATATCATTCACTGCTGTTTGCAATACTGCGTAAGTCCCTGAAGCTCCAACAACCATATTGGACGGAAATTGAGTAATATAATATTCAACACCTGCAGTAGGAACAAAAGCAGCCTGCACATACGAAATTGCCATTAAAAGGCATAAAGAGAGGAATAGTTTTTTCATAAGATTGTTTTTAAAAGATTAATGATTTTGATTTATAGTTATTTTTATTAAAGATATTTATTTACTTAATATGAAGAAAAATTGGACTTATCTTGATTGTTTGGATGACTGAAATGATTACTCATGTCATGCTAATTTTAAAATGAATCAATTTGAAAATTTGGAATTAAAATAAAACAATGATTTATTCAATATGCCATAATTATCGTAACATGGCACTAGTTAAAAAATTACAACTCTTTGTATATTTATGATTTCAACTAATATTTATATTGAATTCAACAAAAATTTATATTAAATTTATTTCTCGAAATCTATTAATATTTATTGGGAGATGAACCAGTGATTTTAAATCACTGGTTCTTTTTCCTTTCCTTAAAATTTAAATCACTATAACATCTAAAGACTCATCTCAATTGAGTTTTACTTTGTCAGATACCACTTTGTACGATCCATTAGTTTTGCTTTGATGGCATCCTTGTTTTCACCATATTTTGCAGAAACCAGATTAGCCAGATAAGCATTATCATCCCTTCGGATTGCAATACGCATTAAATCCTGGAAACGGTTTCCTAAGAATGCTGATTCCAGTGCCAGTTCCTGTTGAATAAGATTTTCAACGTATAGAACCGAATCCTGCAGGGCATCTAATTTAGGAATAACATAATAAGTGGTGTCCAGATTAACCTTTCCACAACCACGCATTCTGATCCCGATATTCGTATCAAAACGAAGATCCGAGAAATCCATATAATTAGGGACAGGTGTTGAGAGTTCATTTTGTGGAATAATTTTTTTGTTATTCAGAGTGGCTCTGTTCAGTCCGTTTTTAAGAACCGCCATAGCCAGGTTTGGTTTACCGATGCGGTTTACAGCTTCGGCATAACGCAGATAGAGCAAAGGTACACGATAGGGTTTTATTTGTTTATTCGTCTTGTTGGTTGTCATTTCTTCATTGATAACAAGATAATTATAAAGATAATTTGTCGAAGTAGGGGTTATTAAACTGCCATATTTTGTTGTAGTTGAATTGCCATTCACAGTTATATATTTTTGCAGGGCAGAAACCGAACTGTATAATCTTAAATCGCCCAGGGTATCCAGTTTTGAAGAAAAATAATACATTTGATTCTGCCAGTTTGTAATTGAAACAGCAGATGGAGCAATCAAATGATTAATCGTTAAACTATCCAACGTGAATTTATAGCCATATTGATTTGTTGCTGCGATATTAGTTATTTCTTCAAATCGAATAATATCAAAATTGTATATTGTGGTAACTCCGGTAAACGCATTATTAGTTACTTCGCGGGAATCAACATATAATGAATTAACGATATAACTGTTTTTAAACATCAAATCCCGGTATTCATTTGCAGCATTTTCATATTGACCGGTCCACAGGTATAAGTCTCCCAATAAAAAGCGAATGGGAAAAAAGGAATTATTCAGATTCTGTGAGTATATAGCCCCCAGTGAAGGTGTAGGGGTATCTTTCCATGGCTTAATGTCGTTAATCAGAACCGGTGCCAATTCGGTGAAGGTCAAAGGAGTTATTTTTTGGATGCTTTCAGCATCCTGTACTGTCAGAATAGGCTTATCATAATAGATAGCCGAACCATAATTCAAGGCAATCTGCATATATGTCCAGGCACGTATCGCCTTACAGGCCGCATATTCTTTGTACATGACCTTTACCCCTCCTTTTACCACAGAAGTATCAATGTTATGAATCACGTAATTACAATTATTGATTACCGAATAATAATCTTTTAGATTATTGGCATAAGGGTTCTTACTGGAAATATCAAAGTTGTTTATTTCTTTCAGGTACAAATTTGAAGTGGGGGTAACATTCATTAAATCGCCCCTTAATTCGCCCAGAAGCACATAACTGTCGGCAAGTTTTTCCATTTGCGAGAAAATGCCAAACATCGAATAAAGAGTGTCGTTAGCCGCATTCATTTGATACCCATCCGGGAAAACCAGCCTGTTTGAATCCACATCCAACAGGTTGCTGCAACCCTCAAAGGTGAACACAGTAAGAAACAGGAATACTATTATTTTGCTGATTTTTTTCATATCATATATTTTTTTATCATTATCGTAAAATATTTATATACTTCCATACGTCCTGATTCTCTCAGAAACTGAGGTTGCGTTATATTGTGAATTTAGACTTTATTTTTTATAAGTTTAATTTTATACCCAGATAGTAGCTCTTGGTTAATGGTGTTAATCCATTGTCTACTCCCTGAAAATACACGGAGTTACCGGCTGAGACTTCAGGATCCTGACCCAGGTAATGCGTCATTGTAAACAGATTATTGGCTGAAATCCAAAAGCTGATTCCTTCTATGAAATTACTTTTAACGGGTAGATCGTACGACAAGGAAACCGTTTTTAACCGGATATACGAACCATCCTCTATCCAGCGGTCCGAAAAGCGTGAATTGCCCAACAGATCACCATAGTTTGCCTGGGGTTGATTGGTCACTTGTCCCTCGGCAGTCCAACGTCGTAACATAGCAGAGGTTTGATTGCTGAAATCACTGCCTGCTTCCAACTGACTGCGCTGGTAATTATAGATATCATTTCCCAGAGAATAGGTAAACAAACCATTTAGGGTAAATCTTTTATAGGAGATCTTACTACTAAATGTCCCGTAGAAATCAGGGTTCGGATTGCCGATCACTTGTTTATCTTTGGCATCTATAATATGATCCCCGTTAACATCAACAAAAATCATATCACCCGCTCCAAATGAACTGTAGGCACCATCTGTATTTAATGTTTTAAGGTTAGCTGTTTGTGCCTGAACAGTGGTTGAAAAGACACCGGTGGTTTTATATCCGTAGAATACTCCTGCCGACTCGCCGACTCTTGTCAACACTTCCCCTTTATAAACGGAAGTAGTATATTCTCCATTTGGAAGTGATGTAATCACGTTGTTATAATGCCCAACACTTGCTCCAAGTTCCCATTTCAGTCTCTTAAAATTAAGCACTTTCAGGTTTGCTGAAACCTCATACCCTTTATTGGTCATGCTTCCACCATTATCCCAATAGACACTCAGCCCTGAAACATCAGGCATATTTTTCATAACCAGCAAATTGGTGGTGTTACTTGAGAAAAAATCTACGCTTAACGACAAGCGGTTGTCAAACAGACCAAAATCAGCACCGACATTTGCTTTTCCGGTGGATTCCCACTGGATATTTGAATTTGCCAGATTTGTAACTACCAATCCGTTTGCCTTATCCATAAATTTAGTGGACGAGAAAAATGCCATTGACTGGTAATCTTTAATCCCATCGTTGCCTGTAACCCCGTATCCTGCTCGGATTTTGAAAAAATTCAGGACATTTATGTTCTTCATGAACTTTTCGGAAGAAACCAGCCATGCTCCGTTCGCTGCCGGGAATATGCCCCAACTGCGTCCAACGAACGAGATACCACCCTGGGTTTCTTTTCCAAACCGGGAGGAAGCATCCATAGCCACGGTACCGGTCAAAAAGAAACGATTGTCATAATCATAATCGGCATTCAGATAATTTGAAACTGAATTAGTCTGATTATTGAGCCCATCCACCTGTAAAAAGCTGTAAGAACCGGTAATGGTTGTATTATTGTTTGATCCTGAATTATGTTCTTCGGCATAATCCGATTCGTAATAATTATTGATATACCTCCATCCAAGAATTGCTTTCAAATGATGAAAGTCATTGAATTTTTTATCAAATGTCAGTCTTGTTTCATCAAAATAAGTGGTATTACGCATTACCTGACTACTTATTTCGTTTTGTGACAATCCCAGATTAGGGAGAATTTCTACAGGAGTAAAAGACATTGGGATATAATGTCTTTCAATGGTTTTATCCAGACTATAATCGAATTGTGAACTCAGAGTCAAGTGGGGTACTATTTGATAAGAAGGAAGAATACCCATGTTGAACCGGTATTTTTTCAACTTATTGATAGAATAATTAATTATAGCACCGGGATTCCCGATTCCAAAACTGTCTGTTTTAGCATAATCGGTGGTTATCTGACCTGAAGAAGTAAAAGTATAGGGGCTCAGGAAAGGAGATTTAATTTTACTGACCCATGTAGGAGAAGAATAAGAATCAACCCCATCGTCCAGCAAGGTTCTTTCAACACGTGAATATCCAATGTTTAAGCCCATATTAAAAGTGCTGGTGAGTTTCAAATCGGCATTACAGCGGAAATTAATCCGTTGCATATCGGCGGTTGTCACAACACCTTTATTATTGGCTAGCCCCAATGAAAAATAATACAACGCTTTTTCATCACCTCCGTTGGCACTAATGGCATAACTGTTTGTTTGTCCGGTTTGATATACCTGATCCCCCCAGTTTGTAGCATTGTGATTTGCATTGTAAGACTGTTTTTTTGACGGATCTATTCCTAAAAATTCATACTTGGAAATATCGTTTCCAACTGCCCCTTTTGAATTTAATAAATCGCTGGCATATATCCTGTAATCTTCGCCGTTCATCATAGGCATTTGATCAGGGTGTACAGTCATTCCCGTGAAATAGTTTAAACTGATTTTAGTGACCATTGATTTCGCTCTTTTGGTTTTAATCATCACCACTCCGTTGGAGGCTTTACTTCCATATACAGAAGTACCATCTTTGATCACGGTTATATTATCAATATCATTTACATCAATATTATCCAGCGGATTTGAGAAAAAGCCTTTGTGAATTGACTGTACATCATATAAATTATTCCAGATAACTCCATCTACAACAAACAAAGGTTGTGCATTGGCATTTAACGAATTAATTCCTCTGATAAATAAGGCAGCTCCTTCTCCCGCTACCCCGGAACGGGAAATAGCCCGGACATCTCCTCCAAGTGCAGACTGAAGAACTTCGTCGATTGAAATTGCCGGTGTTTTACTTACATCCTCAACACTCCTGGCCGAAGAGACTAAAGAAGAATTATTCACTATTCCGGTAACCCCTTCGATACTTTTAAAATAGTTACTGAATTGATTTGAATAAAGATTGATCACCACAGAATCATTTCCCCGAACGGCAACTTCTCTCAGATTGTAATCATAGGCAGAAATATGGAGGACATCTCTAAGTGAAGATATTTTTATTATAAATTGCCCTTTTTCATCCGATACAGCCGACAGATTCTTGTTTGGTACTGATATCTGTGCTGCTGCAATTGGTTTTTTGGTATGCGCATCCCGCACCAATCCTTTCAATACGATTTCGTGTTTATTCTCTGTCACTTTGCTTTGAGACATTACAACAGAAGTAGACAACAACAAGCTTGCAATTGTAACCGCACTTATGAGTTTAAAACAGAAAAAATACCTGTTCATGCTTAATATGTTTATATAATTTTTCATTTTCATACTAAAAAAGTTTATTCACTCAATGTTATTGAACAGGTTTCAGAATTATACAATCTATTCGCAAGGTCCTATTAAAAGAAGCTAATTCTGAGGAGTTAACCCCGGCAGCATTCTCTACTTTCAATGATACAGTAGGCAGCAGGCTTGAAATATAATCAAGACGTTTGACCAGGTTAGCATACGGGAATTGAAATCCGGATACAACAAGCATTTCTTCAGGTTGAGCAGTTGGAGTGGTCGTAAAAATAGCACTTACTTTGGTTGGTAACTGCACCGTATGGTTTATATCAACTGTAGCATTGGTCACCTGAACTCCCGAACTGTTTACATAGGATAAATAAAACCGTACTTTATTTGGTCTTACATCGGTTGGATCCACGATACTTGTAGGAACAAAGACACAATAGATATCGTATTTGGCCGATAATGTATTTGGGATCGGGAACATTACGAACAGTTTGGAAATACTGCTTGAAGTGGTTGGATCAAGTCGTACATAGTAGCCTTTTGATATATTGAAACCGGTACCGATACTTGTTACTGAAGTTCCTGTATAATTTGAGGCAATTCGTCCATTCAGAGCATCTTCTCCTTCGATCCGTATTTCTTTAACCCACGACTCGGTTGCACTATTTTTCAATTGGCTGGTTACGTAGCTTAAACCATTACTCATTTCGGTAACTGTCGATCCGGCAAAGAGTCTGTTCGGATTCGCAAACCCATGTCCATAGGTCGTATAAATAGAATCTGTGGCAATGGGGAGTGATTTTACACCTCTAAAAAACAGGTCCTGAATAAGTGTCCATTTTGTATTTGCAATTTGTGCCCCTACACCACCATCTTTATCCAACGCATGGTAATAAGGTAAAATCCGGTTATAAGCTTCACTCCAGGCTGCATTATCGGGCAAAATAGCGGTATAGATACTATCTTCCGTTTTTAATTTTCCAAGATAAGTCAAGGCTTTATTGGTCGATTTATAAACATTACTTACAAAATAACCATCTTTAAAGCTTGCCGCGGTGTCCAACTGAAGAACCGTTAACGAATTGATATAATTCCTTAGTGAATCAATACCATCCGTTTTATTTAAAAACTCCCAGATATTCATTTTATAAGGTGCATATTCACTCAATACATGAATGATACCGTTTTTAGTTGCAACATCAGATTGTACAATTGTTTTACCCCCGAAAGTGTACCCACCGGTTCCTTTTGCAAATGCAATCAGTTTGTTATCCAACATCAGAATAGTCTTGTTGATCACTCCGGAGGTCGTGTATGAAAATCGGGTGATATGATTTTTTACAATTTTACTTACCTGCGCTGTATCCGCAAGGTCAACATTCTCAAGGGCCTGATCGGTTGGTGCCCACACAGTAAAAGTTTGCGATTTGGTAAGTATTGTATCATACCCTGTACTTTTAAGCATTTTGGCAAATGTACTTAAGTCAGTTTGCCCTTGAATATATTGATACAAATTCAAATTACTCTTATTTGCCGGTTCAGCAGAATAGTGTTTATCCCAGTCATCTGTACACGAAACTACCATTACAGTTATGAATGTCAGTAAGGCAAAGATGGGAATACCAGTATATCTTAATCTCATAATATAAAATATTTAAAGCTAATTCTAAAATAAATATTAATAAATATCCTCACTCTCAAGAGCACTTGTGGGAACATACTCCAGGTAATCAAACATGAATTGACCCCCACTTAATCCCTTTACGGATAATTTATGATTTCCGGCAGTTCTAAAGGTATAGATTCCTAAAATATGCCTTAGCGATACCGTTTCATATCTGGCATTTTCAGCTCGGTACCAGAGATTACTGGCTGCATGGTATACTGCAGGACCTTTCATATATCCTTTGTTACGCATCATTTTATCATTCAGATAACCAAGTGGATCATCCAAATCAGTTCCGGGTAAAACGTATCCAATATCAGTACTGGTTCCCGTTATATTCATATTTAACGGTACCCCGCAAGGAACATCGTCTACATACAATTGAGCTACACCACGACCACCATTAGCCAGATATCCGAATCTTATTTCGTAGGTTCCTTCCGGTACAGGAGGTGTTATAATCGAAAAATCATACAGATTTCCGGAGGTAGCTTCCAGGTATATTTCATCTCCTTGATAATCACAATATGCATCATAAGGGGTCAAATAACCAACCTGAGTCTGTTCTGAACTTGTAATTCGACTAATGTAACCTTTGGGTATCACGAACAGTGTGTTCTTTAATGCAGTGGCTAATCCATGCTCAGGGATTCCCCTCATATTATTGTTGGTTAACTCTGGAAAAAAGCACGATGAATCAAAACGAAGGCGTTTGCTCGATAATCCGGTATTAACAGCATCATTATATACCAACATTCCATCAATTTCATGATATACCCCGTTAGTTGCATCTTTATCATAGTTCGTTGAAACAATTTGAATAGACTTCTCGGTTTCAGTCGAATAGTTAATCAGATTTGTTTTGTTTAATAAACGGTCTTTTTTAATCTCAATCAAAGTATTTGGACACATCGTTTCAATATATTCATACATATTTGCGGTTTTCAACATGTGACCGGTATCATACGCATCGATTAACTTCGAGTAACTTAATTGTTTATTGATTAAATGATAGGCAATAAACTTATTAAGGCTGTTGTTCCGGTTTGTTACATCCGTAATGCTCGGATCAGCATGATATACATTTGCAGCTGCATATGCTTTCATACTTTCTAAATCTGTAATACCGTTTGCTTTCATGGTGGCATTACTTTCCATCAATACAGTATATCCAAATTTCCTGGCAGTAGGAACCAATTTGTCAAATTCTCTCCCGGTAGCCAGATTCACTAAAGAAGAATAAAGCGTTGGATCGTAGGAATTGTCTTTTATCGAAAGAAGAGAATCGGCTAATCCTGTTTTAATAAGCGCTTTATAAAATAGCGTAAAAGTAGAATCGTTTGATATTGCTTCAACAATCCCTGAACGGGTCGGATTGAGGACTTCATTTATTTTATGAATCACCCCATTGTGAACCAGGATATCTTTTCGTGTGATCAGGGATGTCTTATTGATATAAGCACCACCGGTAGTCGTAAAAGAAATGGATAAATAGCGGTCGCTCATGGATAGATTTGGTAATCGTCCCACAAGAAAGTTTGAATACATGACCACCGCACCTGAAATAATATGGTCGTAAGCAATTAGCTTTAACGAGTCGAGTGTAAAACCTTTAAGCGATTTTTTTCCTTTCGATAGATAAAATTTCTTCATTGCCTCATTGGATGGAGCAAAACACGTATATGCACCGTATGAATTTAAAAGACCCATCACTTTGGTGGTATCCAACAGGGCTGTAAATTCGGAGAAATCGGTAGAATCCCTCAGATATTGACCCATCATTTTATCGGTAAAGGTATACCGGTTACCT
>Ga0302209_10000827_pt1 | contig 14149 bp, 20 predicted proteins | sample II_Fen_E3_1_FD_194574 | JGI IMG/M metagenome (GOLD analysis project Ga0302209, IMG submission 194574) | Peat permafrost microbial communities from Stordalen Mire near Abisko, Sweden - II_Fen_E3_1 | ecosystem: Environmental > Terrestrial > Soil > Wetlands > Permafrost | place: Sweden: Abisko...
CAACCAATTTATTGTCTTCTATGTAACACATATCTGCATCATAATCCTCAAGATCAATTCTATTATATATTAGAGTTTCTTCTAATTTTTGTTTATCTATATACAATTCTTTAAATAATAAAGATTGTAATTCTTTATATTTTTCTAGATTAAGAATCTTAAAATTCTCAATACTATCTCTTCTTATTATTTGATAGAATAGGGTTGGAATTTCATCAAAGAATATAATATTTACACTTCTCTCTAGATTGTCCCACAATGATTATTCATATAGTCTACATTAGATATTCTTTTATTTTCATAATCAAATATTCCAGAGTCTACACAACTAATCATTTTATCTAGTATTTCCCATTATAATTTATTTGTTTTATAATTAGGCTCCAGTTTCATTATCTCATTAGAACTTAAATACATATTTTAACATCCTTTATTTTATAGATTATATTTCTTTTTTAATTCAACTACTACTGGTTTGATAGCTTGTTTAATTAAAGGTTTAATATCTTTATCATATTGATCGTATATTTCTTGTCCTTTATCCGAATTCATTGATATTTTATTAGAACATCCAGCACATGTCCTACTACAATCTACTATACAACTAAAAACACAATCATTCATTATTTATTTCCTCCTACTAATATTATCTATAATGCGTTGCAATTTAATACATTTATCTTCATAATAACATCTTAATTTATTTATTTCATCAAAGACTATTTCAGCCTTCTCTTTCATATCAATAATCTTTAACCTAGCTGTTAATAATTTCACTCTTAATTGTTCCTCATCTAGTTTATCTATTTCTTCTTTTAATTTTTCTTCAACACTTTGATATATATCATTATGAAACAGACTCATTCTAATCTCTCCGTTCCTTTAAATTATTTTTGTAAGAAAATAATATTTATCTACATTTTTAATATCAGATATCTTAGATTCAGGATTCATAATATTTATTATATCATCAAGGTCTATAAGCCCTGCAAAACCATTAGTTGACAAAAACATTGTTTGAAAACCTCGAGATATGATATTTCTCAATTCTTTTATTATAAAAGCTTTATCTGGACTAACTGATTCTAATTTAATACTATATAAATCTGGAAATAATTTTCTCAATAATTCCAACTTCTCAGGAGATATATATCCAGGTTCCCTTTTTTTAAGTTCTTCTATTTTTTTAAAAATAGGATCACTATTCGGTTTTTCCATCATATTTATCCTCCCACTCTACAATATTTCCTGTTCTTAATGTTTCTTTAACATTTATTATTCTTTGATTCCTACTACCTTTATATTTCAAACCATCCTCATATTCTTCTTGTACAAATCTTCCATCTACTAATACATCTGTAAAATGTAATATACCATGTATATATTTATTAGTATAGGATAATTCTAATAGTTCTTCAAAAGTATATCCAGAATAAACCCATGAATCTCTTTCTCTCATACGGGAATAATATAGTATTTTATATAAAGCTTCTGGCTGTTCTATTGGATTTCCTCCTGAATATGTAACTCCATCTATAAGAGAATCTTTATCTATATCACCAATTATATTTCCTATTCTAAATTCTTCTCCACCTTCGAAATCATGAGTACAATCATTAAAACATCCTTTACAATTTAAAGAACATCCTTGGAAGAATAAAACTCTTCTTAAACCTTTACCATTTACCAATGAATCAGAATCTACTCCACCTAATCTAACAGTACCTAAATCGTCATTATGATTAATTCTGATGAATGTGAATAATATAACATCCTTACCAATATATTTTTCATATAATGTTTTTATATTATTATAGTTATCCAAAAATCCTTCATATATACATATATCTGTTATTATATATTCTTTAGAAATTTTAATACATCCTATATCAATCCAATTTTTTGATTTATCTATAATTTTTAGAGTACACTTTATATGATAATCATGTTTTAATATTTCATTACCCATCTCATATATATTAAATAATGTATGATGATAATCTTTAGTTATTAATATTTTATCCAATTCCATTGTTATTTCATTTTCCATATATGGACCTCTACCCATTGGAAATAATATTGTATCTTTATTATTTACTTTAAACATATTATATCTCTCCTTCTGTATTATTTCTTTTAAGCAAAGCTTCTATATAAAACTTAGCATTTTCAAAAACATGTTCTTCTGATTGTAAAGCATCCAACACATGAGATTCTATCTTAGGATAGTTATCATGAAAATATCTCACAATCCAATTAAACCCTTCAGATGATTTCTCGTGAAATTCTAATCCTTCTTCTAGTTCAAATCTATTATCTTGTTCTCTAGAACCTCTTTCTAATAGTTTTTTAGGTTCAGCATTTAAAACTAAAGTTAAATCTGGAAAAGTATTTGGGTTTATATTTAATATATAAGGAATTGCTAATTCTCTTACTAACCCTTGATAAACTAATGATGAGAATATAAATCTATCACATAATACTATTTTACCTTCCTTTTCAGCAGGTAATATAACTTCATCTACATGTTGTTGTCTAGAAGCAGCATATAATAATGCTTCAGTTTTAGGTGATATAAACATCTTTCCCTCTATATTCCATGTATTAGATTTTATTTGTTCCATAGACGTTCTATTTAAAAGTATTTCCCTAAGTTCATTACCTAATTCGGTACCTCCAGGTTCTTTAGTAAGAAGGATATCATATCCTTCTTCAATTAACCATTTTTCAATTTTCCTAATAAGAGTTGTTTTACCCGTTCTATCTAATCCATCTACTACTATTAATAAACCTTTATTTAATTTTTTCATCTTGTTTATCCTCCTTTATCATATCTAATATACTATCAAATCTTTTATCTACTGGTAAATATGAACAACAATCCATTAATCTTAAAATACGATCAGTAGCTTTACTTAAAATATCTCTATCATTAAATTCTTTATATTTTTCAAAAGCAGATGATTGTATAACCATTACTTTATCAAGTATAAATTGACTGAATCTATATTTAACATCGTCATCATTTAACCATACACACCATTCTCCTATAGTTTTATCAAAATATAATATTTGTCCTACTCTTGAGGATACTGGTAATATAATACATTCGTCTATACAAATATCTCTTACAGATGTATAATGATTAATAACTTCTCCTGCTAAATCCCTTGTATAAAATTTAGTTTCCTCTCCTTCTTCTATAAATAATATAAATCTTTTATATTCTTTTTCCATTTTAAATCCTCCTTAATTTTTAATAATACCATTTTGAATGTGATGTATTTATAAATTGTTGTTTTAATTTAGATGGATTGGTAACTACTATTATAGTATTACCATTACCTTCAGGTTGTGGTGTGCATACTAAATTTAATTCAGGCTCTTCCTCAACATTTTTTTTCTTACCTAATCTTAAGCTAATGATGTCCTTATAAGAAGGAAATCTTTTTGTTTTTTGATTCTTCATTTTAATCACCCCTATATATTCTTTTTATCTATTACATTTGATAATGTCTTATTCAATAGACCAAATAATTTACCATCATAAGTTTTACTATCTATTAAGTGAGAACCTATAATATCAAATAGGTCTATTATAATATCATACTTAATTGGAAGTCCAGTTTCTTCACTAACCCAACACATTATACCTTCTCTTTTCGTATATTTTAATATTTTAGATTTAAGAGAAAACCCTATATTCTTTTTTACTTTTTCAATATTATCTAGTACACAAGTACACTTAGAAAAATCTATATCAGATATATTATTGACATAGTATTCTCCTCTACTATCATAGTTATCATAATTATGACTATCGAAATTTTTATAATAATATCTAGTATCCAGAGATTCTTCTCTATCTTCAGAAAAAGCCATTACTATGTATAGATCTAATTCTTCATATACATATTCATGATTAGGAAGACATGCTTTGTATCTCTTTTGTATACCACCTTTTATAATATAATCCGAAATATTGGTTATAGAATCTAATTCTACATCACTCTTAAAAGTATGAGCAATATAAGGAGTAAAGAATAATTCATCACCATTATCTCCACTTTTAACACAACCAAATTGATTTGCTTGATTTACAATATAAAATTTTTCATTATTCATTTTTCATCCCCCGATAAAATTTATTTATGAATATCTCTAATATTATTTAACATAGAAACACATTCATCTAGTTTATTACCATCCTCATAATTAAATTCTTTTTTTATTATTTCTGATAAATCTGTTAATATATCATTCTGTTTAATATTTATATACTGATCTATTGTTATTTTTCTTTTCTTATTATCTGTATGAGGGTACAATACCCAATTACATAAATGTATATCATAATAGAATAATGTACCTTCACCTTGATTGCAAAAATATTTACATTTATCTAAATTAATATCATTAAGAGAATATTCAAAATCTTCTTCATCAGTATTATCTGTTCTATCATAATAGAATTTAAAGCCGTATTTAGTTTCTACTAAACTTATTGTTTTTACAAGTAGCGTTGAAGCTAATTTTTCTTTTCCATCAACTTTTTCAATTTTTGCTATATAAATATCTGTATCATAATCATTAAGTCCAAAATTATCTTCATATTTATCAGATACTAAATCTTTAATCTTTTTACCATTGCCTAATTTATACGCTTTATCTAAATTTATTGTATAACCTAATACATTATTCACTTCATTTAAAAATATAATTTGTCCATTTACATCTCTTTTATAGATAACACATTCCATTATTGAAACCACCTCATTCTATTCTTTATCTCGTTTCATAAACACTTTATAATCAGGTTTATTAATAGGATAATTTATAAAGCCTTTCCATTCTTCTACACTCATTTTATCATTACCAAAAATAGTTGCATTATAAGAAGCCCAATCACATAATTTTTCTGGAGACATAAATACTGGAGATATAGGACTACCTTCAGATGTATTCTGCCATAATTGATATGCACCACCAACTGGTGGATCATAACCTTCCCAATTATTATTCAATTTTTTTATTTCTTCTGAATAATATATGTAACCTTCTCCATTACAATATGGACAATTTCCATACACTCCTAATCTTTTAGCTCTTGTCTGTACACAAATATACTGATTACAACTATCATACCCAAATATAGATTTTCTAGCCCATATATTTACAATTTCAGCTGTAATCTCACGACCATTATCATATGGTAACCAACTATTTCCTCCATTTTTAATTTTTTCATCTACAATTTTTTGTTGTTCAGAATTAATTGGTACTCTTGTTAAATCCCATAATCTATTATTATCTAATAATGCTTGGACTTCATCTTGTTCTAGATGATAACACCAACCTTCTCTACCATCTTTATATCGATACCATTCTTCAGATAATTTATTAGTTTCTTTATTTAATCCTGAACAATGACAAGCTTCACACTCTATTGATTTATAAGGATTAATATAACCTTTCCAAGTTTGCTTTATTGGATACTTAAAATTTAATGGGACTCTTTTTAATTCTCTACCCATATTTAATACCCTCCTTATATATTATTATTATTTAATATATTTCTAATTCTTTCTGTTAACTCTTCATCACTAATACTTGAACGATGCATACTAGCCATTTTTATATACATATCGAGAACTTTTCTTAAATCTTCTTTTTTATATTTTTCTTTATTAAAAACAACATCTGCAAATTCTTGTCCCCATCTAAGTGAAACCATTATAGCAGTTGATAATTGTTTTTCTAATTCTTCTATATTTTTTTCTAAATCCCTTTTATCATAGTTTAATCTTACCATTTCTTTTTCTATACAATGTGTACGTTCTTCTAATCCTAATATTACTTTTGATGCTGATTCGGATAAATCGTAATTAATTTTCTTTTCTTCTATTAATTCTTGTTTTAATCTTTTATTCTCTTCTTTTAAAGTCCTAATTGTCTTTATAAAACTAAACATCTATAATCACTACCAATCCTTATTAATTAATTCTTCTTTTTCTATATTAATTTTCTTAGTTTCTGATTTAAATTCCAGATATTCTTGAAATATTTTGCTTAAACATTCATCACTACATACATCTTTACTTTTTATACTTTCATGGCTATTATCTCCCCAATCACTATGACTAATATCTATATTATAATATGTACTATGTTCTTTTATCTCCTCTTTACATATATCACAAGTTGTTTTTACTAAAACCTTTTTAATAGTTTGTATTGGTTTATTTTCATATTCTTTCACTTTTAAATCCCCCTCTTTAAAGTAATCATCCATTGATTCATATCTTTCCACAGGATTATCTTTAAGTACATCTTCAATCTTATTTTTACCTAAAAATCTATACCCAGTACAATAACTTACAAAGTATCTTAATTTAATAGGTTGGTTTTATCTGTATACCAGAAAAACATTTGTTTAAACTTATACATTTTCTACAATCCATTTTTATCTCCTCATTTCTTCTAATAATTCTCTTCTCTATTTATAAAAACTTTATTATACCTAAAAGATATCTTTTTAAATATAAATTATTTCTATTACGCAATCTTTTGATATAATTCCACTCTTCTTTTGTACATTCATCACGACAATGTTTTGATATACAATATTCTAATGAAGCACTTTCACATACATTAATCATTTGATTATATTTTTGTTTTTTCTTTGTCATATAATCCTCCTAAAATAAGAGATACAGACTAAGCTGCATCCCCAAGTTGAAATATAATATTATGATTTTTAAATTGTTCTTTAAACTCTGGTAAGTCTGTAAGTAATATAATATCAGCATTCTCTAATACAACTTCAGAGTTATGTGTTACATAGAATAATTGTTCAAATCTTAATCTTCTTATTAAATCGTCTAATAAAATACCAAATGACAATCTATTTTCAGTATCTAGAGATTCATCCACTTCATCCAATCTCACTATATTATAGTTTGTTGATGATTGAAAAAGTAATACGAATGATAATATTACACCTATTAATGAACGTTGACTTTCAGATAATGAAGATATATCATCACATGGTATCATATTACCAGTAACAGGTATTCTAAATTCATCACCATTTATAATAGGTTTTTGTAATTGATACCTACCATTGAAAACCAATTGTAATAATTCATTAGATAACTTAATAGTCTTAAAGAAATATAATTCTATAAACAATAATTGAATCCCTTCTTCACTAGGATTACAATATTTTCTTAGAGTTTCTATTATATTAATCTTCTTATTAAAGATATCTAATTCGGTTTTATACTCTCTAGTCATTGATAATTGATGGTTGAGCTTGTCTCTATCTTGTAATAAAGGTTTTATTTGACTTTCTAGTAGAGATACCGTAGAGTTCAATTGATTTACATTATCTATGGATAATTTGATCTCATTCATATTAAATTTAATAGTTTCATATTGGAGTATAATAGAATTTTTATTCTCTAATAAAACAGAATCTTTACTATACAAATCTTTTAATACCTCTATATAAGATAATATTAATTCAGATCTAGATACATCATCATTTAGAAATATTATATCAATATTCATTGTATCTATTTTATCTGTAGATTCTTTTACTCTTTTTTGTATAGATATTAACTCATTCATTATCTCATCCACTATTTTATTCTTTTCTATATATATTTGATAATCTTTATCCAATAGAGTCATCATATTCAATTGAATTTTATACTCTTCTATTACATTAGCATATTCTAGATATTGATATAGATAATCTATTTCATCAAATCTATAACCATTTATAATAGAATTCAATATATAAGTATCACTTCCAAATACTTTCATATCTAAAGGAAGTTTTCTTAATATAGCCAGATTGGATTTGGATTGTTTACATATAGATTTAAGATATTGTATAGCTGATGATATTTCCTTAGATTTCTCTATTTTATTAGTAAGATTAGATATTCTTTTTTCATTAAGTTCTATCATACTATTGATTGCTCTTATATTTTCATTAGGTTTTTGATCTAACGCTTCCAGTGCACCTTTAATGAAACTACAAGTATTTATTGTACAATTTTTATCTCTTCCTTCTAATTTATCAGTCTCTTTTAATAAAGCAAGATATTTTTCTAATTCCGTTTTCAAATGTAATTCATCTGATTTCAAAGTATCTAGAGTATCAAACATTGATTGTATGTTAGGTTCTTTAATTCCATCAATAATATATTTAGATGCTTCTTCTATAGTAGAAGGAGATAATGTATATTTAGCATTTAAAATATTTTCCTTTATGTCAGCTAATGCTTGTAATCCAATAACAAACTCTTCTTTAGATATAGAGAATATATCTATGATACCAATTCTATCTATAATGATTTTGTATTCATTCAACAGAGATTTACAATCTCTGATTTGATTCTCAATATCATTTTCATCTAGAGTTAATCTCATAGAATCTAGTTTGGCAGATTTCTCTGATAATTCTTTAGACTCTTTCTCTCTATCATCTAAAGTATTCTTTATAATATTTTGATTATTAGATATTATAAATTTATATTCAGATATTTTAGATTGGATATCTATATATAGGGTTGATATGTTTTCTTTGGATATATCTAAATCAACTTTAGATAATTGTTTTTTGATTATACCATTATTCATAGATAGTTCTTTGTTTATTTCTGTTAATTGATTATATATGTTAGAATAGGTATCTTGTATAGAACCCGTTGGATCTAATAACTTTATTTTAGATTTAGCTTCTGCTAATAATTGGAGTTTCATATCTTTATCGTTCATTATGTTATTCAATCTATTATTTATAGATTCTAATGTGAGTTCTATTTCCTTTTCATTTCCAATCATACTTATCTTAGATGCTATATTATTTGCAATAGAACGCATACCACTTCTTCTCTTATTCAAAGTTTTTAAGAATCCATTAAAAACCTCTATGGTATTTATTATTATATTTACATACTTCTTTCTATCAGCAGGAGTTTTATCTACTATACCTTTATTAGAAATTGATAATGATGTAAGTGGCAAGAACCCTGCATCTAATGCAAATTCATTAAATATGTATTCATTATATGATGATATATTGCCATTAGGATTCATATCAATCTTAGTATCGTTGATATATTTATATATGTAAGCTTTAGTAGTTTGTCTATCTCCTTTACTATTTATAGGATGTTTTATAAGGAAACTATATCTATTGTCTCCATCTACAAAATCACCACTTTTTTCTCCATAAACATTTGGAGTAAACTTATCATTTGAATCGGGGAAAATATGTAATATGTTTATTAGTGAAGATTTACCACAACCATTAGGTCCTTTAATAGCAACTATATTATTTTTACATTTAGTAAAATCAATATATATTGTCAATAATCCTATCATTGCATATAACCCTTTATAACCTGTAGCTTTGAAATGTTCCAATCTCATTCATATCACCTCAGTCTATGTATTTGAATACTTTATCAAATATTAATCCCCAAAATATTGTTACACCACATATTATTAATAATAATTCCATTTTATAACCTCCCATATTAATATATTATTTCACTATTATAATATATAATCATAATATAAATTAAAAAAATAATAGAGGAGAATAAACCCCTCTATATTATTTAATTATTAAAAAAGCTTTAGGGTTATCCCATTTTTGTTTTAACCAATTAAACATTTCAGAAAAATTATCAAATTTCTTCCAACCTACACCCATACATATATAGAAATCTTTAGTTCTATCTGGATTTAATATTAAATCTCCACTAGTACATGTAGTTATTTCGGAAAAACATTCAATAGGTTTTTTATCTGTCCAACAACTCCAATTTAGAGTTTTAAATGCAAATTCTAAATTTTCATCTGTATCTTTTTGATGGGATAATATAAATCCTTCTGGTATAATTTTGAAAATATCATCTAAATGTTTTAACATTTCTATTTTATTTGGTCGAAACACATTCAATCTCATTTTTAATAGACCTACCTTTCTATATTATTATTTGTTGAAAAATTCATCTAGCATTATATTCTTTAATTCTGTAAGATAAAAAGGTCTCGGAATTTTTATATTTGAAGACCAATCTAATTGATATTCTTTTCCACATACTAAACACATTGCTTTAGTCAATTGTTTATCTGAAAAGTCAATTTCAAAAGCACCTTTAGTTCTTTCTATCTTATCCAATAACAAAGTATAATTTATAGGTTTATTATTAATAGTAAAAATCTCTACACATCTTTCACGATTACAATTAATACAATAATCATCTCTTGGTACTCTCTGCATAAATTCAATCATTTATATATTCACCTCTAATTATTCATTGCTAAGTATATTACATTATCATCATATAAACTAGTTATATCATATTCCTTTAATAAATATAAAGCTTTATCTTCTTCTATTATACCCTCAATACTAAAATCTTTAAGATCTAGTTGACCAAAGTATTTATTAATAGAGAATATTGTAAATATCTTCTTCATCAAATCTATATTAAATTCAAATGCACATATCTTTGACAGTTCTATGAAGATATACTCATATATACTTTCTATTATTTTTATAACAGCATCTGGTTTTAAATCTAAAAAGTCTTTATCTATAGATATAATAAGGGCTTTATCACCTTTATCTAAACAAGTAAGATTAAATGTATGATTAGATTTGACGATGTATATATTTAAATTATACTTCTGAATACAATCCATACACGTTCTACTATTTGTTAAATCATAATCACTTCTTTTCGATATTATTACTGGAGTTAGATTTTTAGGAATATAAGAACTAAAATAAATATTATCATTACTCATCTCAAGAATTTTATTTACTACAGTAAATATTTTATTAAATATCATTATGAGATTCCCCCTTTTTGATAATTCATTTCACTATATTCCCCTTTAGCTCTTAATTGTGCATCAGGAAATCTTACTTTATACTTGCTCATATCAGATTCTTTAATCATATCTGTAGATGTTGACCATTTTCCATTAACATTTACTTTTATTAGATTATAGGTTTTTCTAAGTTTAGTTGCAATTTTATCTTGTATTGCTTTTTGTGAAGATGAAAACATAAAACAAACTATATCTGTTTTTTCCATTTAATACACTCCCCTTTTTATAATATAAAAAAGGATGAGGATAACCTCACCCTAATTTTTATCGTGAATAATAAATCAACCCACTTTTATCTAATGGTATAATAATTGGTGAATAATCTTTACTAGCTTCTAATTCTAGTACAGGTTTCATTATACTTTCATAAGACTTAATAGAACATTCAAGTTCTTGAATTTCTTTCTTAACATTTTGACCCAATATTTTTTCTCTCATCATGAAATTCTCTTTCATTCCAATAGATTGTTTATAATCTGCCATAAGTTGAGAGAATTGATTATCCCATGTTATTGGTTCTTTATAATTTGTAAATGCACCATCATCCTCTAATTCACAATAAGGAGTTAACGTACCAGCAACTCCTGGTGCACTTTTTGGTGATGAATCTAAATCTAATCTTCCTAATTGACTATAATGTACATGTTTATATATAACTGGTAGTTTACTATTCTTACTAGGTTTTTCATCCATTCCTGGTAATTGATTCATTGTATATTTAATAGCTTGGAAAGTATCTATATCGTTAACTGTATTCTTACAATTAATAAATTTACATTGAATCATTGTGTCTAGTAAGTATGTAGGTTTTAATCCTCTCAAATATTTTTCTGCTATTTCAAAATCAAGATTATGTCCAAGATCTGCAAATCTATGAATTATACTTGCAAATTTCATTGCATATAGAGATGCCATATATTCTTCTAATCTAATTCTCTTACACCCTAAATCAAGATTATCCCTTTCCATTAGATTACTAAATTCAGTTATAATCCATCTTAATATATGATATACGGACTGTTTATATTCTTCTGGTAAATGTAAAGCCTCTTTAGTATCTAAATCATATACACCTTCTATTGATTCTAATAAATTCAAACCTTTATTTTTAGTATAACTACCAAACTCACCACCTAATGATTCTAACCAGAATGTTCTAGTAAATATATTATCATATTTAGTAAGTTTGTTCTTAAACACTACATATAATGTATATATAAATGCTTGTAGTACTGTATCATTATCAAATAATACTTTAGGTACAGATATATAAATCTTATTACTTTTGAATGTGTAATAATCATTATACTTTGGATCTGATTTAGATATTTTGACAAAATCAAAGTTCATAAAACTCATAGTTCTATATAACCCAAATTTTGCTAAGATATATTTGAATACAGGAAAAGTTTTACTGAAAGAAGTCATAGAGAAATTAGTAATGTATATATCAATATCGTCTGTTGTTTTTATAGGATAAGAATTTCTATAAGTCTTAAGAGACATTAAGATAGTTTTTAATATTACACTATCTGAAATTGCATTTTTAGATGTTGATGAGTTGAATGTAGATCCGTCTACTATTTGTAAATTAGGTAAATATAAATTACCACTTATTCTAAAATAATATTTGTTTATATAGATAGGAATGCCTATATAAATTGTTAAGATTTTTTCTTCATCTCTTATTTTCATATAGAAATTTGATATTAATATATGCATATCGGTTTCTTTTAAATTTATATATTCATAAATGTTTAGTTTTCTCTTATTCTTTCCTTTCTTATGCAGATTCTCATAGTCACATAATATAGATTGTATCTCTGCATAATTTGTAACTAACCTATATGAATGTAATTTAAAGGTAAATTGTCCTTCCCTCTCTACAGACTTCAAAACTTTTAATATATGATTAAATACAGTTTCATTTTTTCTCTCAAATAATTTTGGATTGAATTGTTCTCTTGTCTTACTATATTCACTCATTAATAGTGATTGATCCAATACTATCCCCCCTTAAAGTCTAATCGTTACTTACATAACTACTTGTTAATTCTGTTCTAAATTCTCGTCCCATAGGATTAGCAACATCTGGATGTTTATCCGATATAATTAATTCTATCTTCATATCCATGTTGTTTGCTATTCTAACAGCTTTTAATAACGTCAAACTATTATCATCCAACGCTCTTTTATCGTTGTTAAAATGTACACCCCAACGATTTTTATATTTATTAATATCACAGTCCTTAGCACATATAGCATTTTTAACTAAAGCTATCTCAGGAGAATCATCTGGTTTAACTTTTGGTTTATATAGATTATCAGGACTTGTTAAGATATCTTTCTCCATTTCTTTATATACATTAGTTTTTTCTATTAAATCAGACATAGTCTTTGCATTATCAAAATCGATAACTTTAGAAGAAGCAAATGCTTCGGTTTTCTTAGGCTCAACATATCGTATCATAGACATTCCTCTTGCATACACTCCAGGAATATTTAAAGTACTTCCTGTCTTTACTGGATAAACTAAATTACCATTTATCACCGCATTATTTGCATCATATAAAGATGGGTTTTTAATAAATTCTTGTTCGGTTATAGCATCATATACTTGCCCGTTAATAGTCATTTTTTTCAAACAAATCACTCCTTTATAAAAAATATAAATAAGAAGATACAACTTAAATAGTTGTATCTTAGGTACTTATGTATAAAATCAAGACTCCAGAAAACTGGAGTCTCATATGTATATATTAAATTAAGCTGCTGTTATTTCTTGTTGTTCTGTAGACCCGTCACCTTTGACTAATGTTTTCATTGCACCTGATGGTGTCAACGACATATCTTTTTCTCCGTCTTTAATAGTAACTCCAGCTACGAAATATCCTTCTAACTCTAATTCTACTTCAGCAGTTTCACTTGCATTTTGATCTAAGAATTCGAATAGACATTCAGCTGCATCTAGAATACCACCATAGACTTGTTGATAGTTATCAAATCTCATTCTTTGTTCTTGATAAGCATCTTGTATAAATAAGTGTTGGAATCCAGCATCGCCAATATCATAAATGATGTTACATGATTTCATATCTTCTTCAACAAATGTAAATGAATATTCCCAGTTTCCTGTTGTTTCATCTGGTGATGGTTCTTCATATCCTACTTTAGCACCAAGTTTAAATTTACCATCTAAGTCTTGTATAGAGAATCCTACTTCTTG
>Ga0302209_10000830_pt1 | contig 14145 bp, 7 predicted proteins | sample II_Fen_E3_1_FD_194574 | JGI IMG/M metagenome (GOLD analysis project Ga0302209, IMG submission 194574) | Peat permafrost microbial communities from Stordalen Mire near Abisko, Sweden - II_Fen_E3_1 | ecosystem: Environmental > Terrestrial > Soil > Wetlands > Permafrost | place: Sweden: Abisko...
TTGCCTAGAGTCATTCTTCCCCAACGGTCATCGTAAGCATAACCTATTACAAAGCCGGATAGAACAAAGAAAAAATCAACAGCAAGGTATCCGTGGTTTACATACCTTTGGTGCAAATGTTCGCCCATTGTAAATGTTTCGAAAATGTGGAATAGTAAAACCATAATTGCGGCTACACCACGCAAACCATCCAGAATTTCGTAATGTCTTTTTGAGTCAGGAAAGGAAGTATTCTGCATATATAAAAAATTATTAAATATAGTTGGCTGTTTTCAACTGAAATCTATCAAAAATCAAAGTTCCAAACTTTCCGTATTTTAAAATTTGGCAGTTCTCAACTTCTGTTATCAGTCAATAGACTTATTTATTTTCAGTCCGGGGTACGCTTCGCTAAACCTTGAACTATTCATCGACTGCAAAACAATAAACTTATATGTAATGAGGATCATTCCGCAACTTTTTTAGAAGTAAATATATCCATGAAGGCGGGGATATTACACTTATCTTCCGACCACTCCTGATTACAAATTCCAACAACAAGCACCAACTTTGCTTAATGAGCATGCACTTCCGGAATGACAGGCGAAACGAGACGCTTCGCCAAACAAGGTCTCGACCTGCCCCTACGTAGACATGATAACTAACGTTATTCTTTGCTTTTTAACCAGAGTAACAAAACATGCTTATTGCACGTCAGCCAGCGAATGCCAATAGGCGCGTGTAGGCATAGCTTTTTATTCATATCTAAATTCTACAGGAATAATATAATAACAGTTGACATTTTTTCCGTTGATTCTTCCTGGTTCAAATTTTGGTAATCTCGCAATTATCCTTAAACAGGTCAAATCAAATGCAAGGTCTAAACTTCTCAAAATTTCAATGTTTTTTACTTCTCCTGTTGATGTTATTACTATTCGAAATATAGTTTTACCTTGCAAACATGATTCAGCATATATTTCCGGTATTATGATACGTTTCGATATATAACTTCGCAAATCTCCATATTTAGTAGGAAATGTCGGATATACGTCAGCATGAGTGTATATTGAGTCTGTTCTCTTTAATTTTAGAGTCTTGTAATCCTTTAAACTGCCCATTTCATAAAGTTCGGTTAACAAGGTATCGTTATTGTTGTTCAAATATATGAAGTTTCCATTTTTGACGAATGGAATAATTGAAAAGACGGTTCCTTTTTGTATATATTCGCTGTCTCTTAGATTTACAGAATAAACGTTCTCGTGCATTTTTTTGAAATTCCAATTCTCATGTTTTAAAATTAAAACGCTATCATCTTTAATCTTAAAACCTTCAAGATAACCTGTCGCATACCTTTTACCATTATAATAGTTGCAATATTCTATTTTAAATGAATCCTTTGCAACCTTTATTATTTCTCTAGCATACCTTTCAGAGTATTTCATTTTTAGCCTATAATCTTGTAATGCTTCCGTCTCTGAAAAATATTCGATTTTCTTGTCTATATAGGTTGTGTCTTGAGCAAGAATCATTTCTGTAACAAACAGAAAACCAATTATAATAAGCATTTAGAGTTTCATACGTCTTATTCTTTTTATTATGCCTAACCACCTCTTGTTCCAGATTTACACTCAGCTGGATAGTTCAGTTTTAACGAAGTGTAACCTGGATTGGAAATCCTTGCAGTTTTCAACTGATTAAACTACAAAGTTATAAAGCCACCCTGTGACAAAGTGTTTAGTAAATGGCGGAACTATAATACTTCTGCAAGATATTCTCTTTACATCTTTATACTATCCAGTTTTCAACTGTTCTTATTTCCATTCTAGGTATCCGTTTCGCTCAGAACTATCCGGTATATACAAAGAATCATACTTGAACAAAATAAGTGAAATTTAATTTCGTTCAAATAAAGGAATCCAATTTTCTGTTTTTTTCCAAAATATTGGTAAAGTGTTATTCGGACAATTCATTGGAAATGCAATTAAAGATTGACAGTTTGAATAACCTAGTGGGTATTTAGGTTCTAAAGTTTCTCCTCTATTTTTGCATATGTTTTCTGCGTCTTTACGTTCTATATTAGTAGCGAAGATAGGACTTGAATTGTTGAAGCATTTATCGGAATCATTCAATACATCAATAATATTAAATGACGCATTTATATCTAATTTGCTAATTCTTTTTTCAACTTTTTCTTTAGCTTCAAGATATCCTGTTATTAAACCAAAGACCACAATTATTTTTTTTTCTTTAAGAAGCTTACACAAACTTTCATTAAAAACTAAATCAATATTCTCGATTAACGTCTTTCCACTTCCAACAAAATCATCAATTATCAATAATGCATTCATGTTTGTTTTTTCCGAAATTTTTTTCTCAAGCATATTCGGTACACAAGCATGATCAGAATATATTTTATTTTGATCTACAAATAATTTAGTAAAAAAACTACCTCCTTTTGATGGACTTGAGTCCAAATAAGAAACTATTATATCGTCTCGTTTCTTTTTATGGGAATCTAAATAGATAGCTCTATTATTTGAATTTATTTCTTTTCTAACTAAATTGAATAGATTTTCCATCTTTTGTCTGATTTCGAATTCATTATATAATTTAAAATTTTGTAAAATTTTAAATACTAACCTTTGATCAGAAACATCCTCGAATTGAGAAATCCATCTTCTTAAAATATCTGCGGTTATTTCTTGGCCTTTATAGATTTTAAGTTTTTCAGATAAATGTAATAATTCCTCAGACTTAATCCTTATTTGCTCTTCTCGTTGTTGAAAAATCATAACTCTTTCTTCCTCTTCAAATGTAGCTACAATTTTTTCTGCTCCATCTGCCAATAACCACTTTTTAAAAAAATGAATTACAAAACAAAACTCATTATTTACTGAATGCAGGATCTTTCTTTGTTCAAACTCATTTAGATATTTATCAACATCTTGAAATTTTAAATTCATTTGTAATGCTTGTTCACAAATATTGTCTTTATTAACAGTTTTATTTTGTCTTAATATTTCAGCAATACCAATCAATATTTTTCTTCTTTTTAAAGAAGTTTCTTCTTCTTTTTCAACTTTTCCTTTTATCCCATCTTCCCAAAAATGAGAAAAATCTGTAGCGCCAATATTTGCGCTATTTCTAGCTATATTTGCAGCTGCCTTTGCTTCCTTCCCTGTTACATGTACATCTCTATTTGATACCATTAATGAAAATAATTCCATACATATTTTTTTTGTGAAATATGGATTCCCAGCTGTTTCTTCGTAAATATAATTTATAGCACTATCAGAAATCTCTAATATACCTTCAACTGGCTTTTGTATTAATCTTCGAAAATCATCTAAGTCTCTTTCTTTAGAAAAATAATCAACCCTAATTGGAGAAAACTTATTGAATTCTTGCCATTGGCTTAATATGTATTCTAACTTCTCTCCTCCAACTAAAATAAAGCCATATTTTGACCGATTACTAACAGATCTAATTGTCAAAGTAAATGACTGAGCTACATCTCCTCTTTCATATAGATTACGTGAGATTCTATCAAATTCATCTAAAATAACTAATAACTTGAAATCTTTATCAATAGCCTCTACTTCATCAATAAAATCGGTGATCTTATTAAACGACCCTTCAAAATCTGGTATCTCTACAGAGTTAAATTTTGCATCATATCGTTTGATTTTTTTACAAATCTTTTCACCCAAATTATTCATACTTTTATGAGCGTTCTGCGCATCATTCCACTCGCCTGCTTCTAAATAATATATCAATAAATTTTTATCTACATTGCTATTCATAAGTGTCCTAACAATAGAAGTTTTTCCAACTCTTCTCTGACCATAAATATAAGACGATCCTATTTGCCCTGTTAACATACTTCTAAGTCTTTGGAGTATATTATTTCTTCCAATTAATTCTGGCTCGGTTTCAATTGGTTCTAAATTGTAAGGTTTCATATGGACAATTGACTCCCAATTAACACTTTGATTTTGTGCATTAAGCTCAACTAAGTCATTATATTTTAATGTTTTTTGATTTGAAGAACTCCATTGAAGTTCTATTTCCAAATATATTGAATCTGTAGTTTTTATAACCTCGTATTCAAACTCTACAACGATATTTTCGAATTTAATAATACCAATTTCTATTTCAGTTTTATTGATTTTAAAACAAGATCTGTCAAAATCAACAATTTTAACAACTGCGTTTTGGGCAACCCCTTTTCCTTTATTTTCAATACCAAGATTAAATACGCTTTTTGTATTTACATACAATGGGTATTTCTTCTCAGTTCGATAAAATTTTAACTGTGTTGGAATAAAGAATGGAGACCTTTCTATGTCTCTATTTATTATCTCTTTAATTCCGTGAAAAGGTTTTTGTATAAATTCAATAGAATACTTTGTATTGAGTTCTCTTGCATCTTCAATATATTGATCTAAATTTTCTTTAAATGAATTGTATAGATCATATTTTTGATCTTCATCTGCTTCATAGTACTCATTTATTTTATTAAAGACTTTGTCTAATGAAGATTTATTCCATAGATCTTCAACAAACAATTGAATAATGATATTCCTTTTATATATACACGTCCTTCTATATGTTTGTTGAAAAGAATTTAGGTCACTTATATTACCATTAAATGAGAAATTTTCTTTACAATCATTTTCTCTTTCCTTTACAAAATCACTTAATATCCTTTCTTTTTCATAAGTTTCGGTTTTGTCATTAATACCAGTAAAACTACAGACATCTGGCAAAGAACTTAGTATTAATTTGAATGCCTGATGTTTATAAGATTTAATGTGTTCATAATTTTCATTTGCAACAACTCTAATAAAACATACTGAAATAAACCTTTGTACCGATTTCTCATTTTCCTTACTAAACAAAAAATCTATTTGGTTTTGAACATCAACTATTTGTTCCTTTTCTTGAATTAATGCAGATAATTCATTTATATAATTTTGCGAACTTTTTTCATAAGGGTACTCTATAAGTTCATCTATTTTATTAAGTATTGTCTTCATTGTTGTGATATATTTAAGGATTTATTTTATTTTCGTAATTAATGTACTTTTTCAGTCTAAGTTTAATCATTTGCGACCACTGTGTCGTTTTGAATGACGCGGAAACTTAGACTCAAAAACCCCTCTTTAGTTCAGGTTTGATTACTTGCAACCAATGGATAGTTCAAAACAATACCTGCTAAACTGTCCGAATCAGAATTTTTATAATGAAGTATTGAATGAATGATTAACTTGTATTGCAGGCGTGTAGTCACAAGTTTATCAATAATCCTTTTTCAAACCAGTAAGCAACGATCCGATTTTTTGCTTGTGCTGACTGTACATCTTCTGGATTAATCGGAGTATTCTGAACCTTTACAGCACATCCGATAATCGTACCTGTCAACGGAACCTTTTTAGTCTGCAATCAGCTTTCTTGTCTTATTCTGTAAATTCAATAATTCTGTAAATTCTGATTCAGACAATTTTCTGTCATATCTATCCTGTTCACTGGCAGCTATAAGCTTATTTCCGCACCAAAAGTACAAACTCTTTTTAACAGCTCCAACAATTTGTGGATTTATTTTAAACAAACCTAAGAATAATTCAATTTATAAAATTAAACAGCCGTTGTTCGTGCTCTTATACCTTACTGAAAGGATACTATTTATTCTTGGTATGAAGGGGAATCAGAGAGACTTCGGTTAGGGTTTGGATAGGGTTCAGATAGGTCTACCTATCCGAACCCTATCTAAACCCTATCTAAACCCTATCGGAAGTACGAACAAACAGAGAAGGAACAGAGACGTCTCAACGAAGCATTAAGTTGGATTCAACATACGAATGCTGAAAGGATTATCGTAAAATTTTATCTTTGTTATAAAAGAAGGTAGGAAACAGGTAGTCAAAGAGACTGATAGTACTTTATTCTTCAAATTATGTATTTCTTGGCATACTATGAATCTATCTGTCAAGAAGAATCAGTCAGTTAAACCACTGTTTTAAAGTTATGAAATCAGTCTTTAGTTGCGTTCAGTTGTGCTTTTGGTGTCATTTGCGTTCTGCCTCTTTGGTTCGGTCTTCTTACGGCTCGCATTACAACCCTAAACTCCTAAACCTATAAACCTATAAACCTTTAAACTACTTACTCCTTTCCGACAATAGGGCATACAGGATTCCTCCCACAATAAGAACGGCACCAATGCCAAAATTAATGTTTACCTTCTCGTTCAGAAGCGTAATGCCCAGCAGGACGGATACCAGTGGCTGGATCGGGTAGAACAGGGAGCAGGTACTTGCTTCGATAATGGAAAGGCTTTTGTTCCACAACAGATTGGGCAGGGCCGTAGCAACAATCCCCAGGTATAAAAAACAGAGTATGTTGGTCAGCGAAAATAGCCCGCTATGAGGAGTCAGGGCAAGCTCTATGCCCGCTGCCGGTATGGAACAGAGCATAGCCAGAAAAACAGCGTAGGTGGTCACTACTATCGGATCGTAGGTTCGGGTAATATGGCGTACGGACACCGAGGTGAGTGACCATAACAAAACGGATAGAAGCGAGAAGCCGATACCCCACACAGCTCCGACTCCGTGAGCTCCTCCCAGTATCACATAGGCTCCTGCCAGTGTAGCGAGTGTCCCGATAACTTTACCAGCCGTAAGCTTTTCCTTCAGGATAAGCACGGCAAACAGCGTGATAAACACCGGATTCATGGCATTGATCAGCGAAGCTACCGAAGCACCGGCATATTTAGTACCGATTACTTGTGCACCTACCGAGACGAAATAACCCACAACCCCGATAAAGAGAAAGTATTTCCGGTCTTCACGCTTAATATGCATGTTATGCCCGCCATGCCGGATCAGGGCAAAGAGTGCTGCAGAAGTTATTATATAACGGGCGAGGAGCAAGGTAATGGGTGGAACGGTCTCCAGGGCAATGCGGGTAACAACATACAGGCTACCCCAAATAGCCGTGGTAAGAGTCAGAAAGAGATAGGCCTTTCGCCTGTCTCCGGGAGCAGTAGAATTCATGTCTGGTAAAAATAGAAACTAACTAAACAACAGTAGGCATAATCCTCTTCAACAGGACTGTCCTGTACTTCAGTATATGCCCTTAAATACCGGACAAAGTTACGAAACCTTGTCGGGGTATGCAATTTAATTTATAGCGTTTTGTTGGGAGTGCGACGACAATCCGCTTTCTGTTTTATTGAGGGCGCGACAAGACCTATTCTCGTACTGTAGTCGCGCTCTCAATCGCACTCTCAATCGCACTCTCAATCGCACTCTCAATCGCACTCTCAATTCGCACTCACAATGTAGCACAATAGGTTTCATTCTGATTACAATGGCGTTAAATTATCTGTTGATTCAACCGATTGTGTCAGGAATATCAGAAAATATGATATGTTTGCAGAATTATTGGAATGATAATAATATCGACAGTTAAGTAACAGAAAATAAAAGGTGCCTTGTTATTTCAACTATAATTTTATCAACCCCCGGCTCTATCACTCTCTCCTTGGGCGAGGGCAGGGGGAGAGGTCTGATTTCAAGAAGTATAAAACAAAACAGTATATTTTCACAACAACATCATAATCCATTTAATAAAGACTAAAAATATGAAGGTATGTTTCATTATGTATCCGTGGGAGACCATAAAGCCTAAGCAGGATTCCACGATTCGACTGGTGCATGAATGTGCGCTGCGTGGACACGAAGTTTCCATTACAACGCCACAGAATCTTACCATAAGGGATAGTGTAACGTTAAGCAATTGCCAGACGATTATTAAAACTGATGGTGTTTCCAGCAGTATGACTAAGTTTCATCAAACAACCCTGTTTGAGAAGAGTATGCGGGTATTGAAGGACTTTGATGCTATCTTTATGCGCGATAATCCTCCGTTGGATCCCTTTGTCCTGAACTTCCTGGATTCGGTAAAAGACGAAACATTTATTCTGAATTCGGTGAATGGATTGCGGGAAGCCAACAATAAGATTTACACGGCAGCTTATTATGATCCGACGAAAGAGATTATTCCCACTACCTTTGTTTCCAAAAACATTGATTATCTGCTGAGTGTCATACAGCAATCTGAAAAGGATAAAATGATTATGAAGCCTCTCGATGGTTATGGTGGTCGTGGGGTAATCGTGGTGGAGAAATCGGCGAAGGATAATATCAAATCGCTTCTTGAATTCTATATCAATAAGTCGAAGGGAGAATCGAACTACGTCATTCTGCAGGAATATGTAGAAGGAGCGGAGAATGGTGATGTCAGGGTCCTTATGCTCAATGGTAAGCCGATTGGTGCGCTCAGGCGAATTCCAGCAAAAGGGGATATGCGGTCGAACATTTCAGCCGGTGGTAGCGTTGAAAGCTATAAGCTGACGAAGAAGGACAAAGCTATGTGTGCCATTATCGGTAAGAAACTGGTGGAAGATGGAATCTATTTTGCCGGTCTGGATATTATCAGTGGAAAGCTGATTGAAATAAATGTCCTGAGTCCGGGCACCATTGTGGATATCAATAAGCTGAATAATGTGAAACTTCAGGAGAATATTATTGATTTTTTGGAACAGGTGGTAGCCGAAAGACAGTTGAAGAAGTAAAATATCAGATCGGATTAACTATATGAAGATAAGCAAAGTTGATGTTAGTGAAATTATTAAGAGTATTGAAGAGGAGAAGCTTTTTGAGTTGGAGACTATTGATGGCGGTATTAAAATAAAAATAACGAAATATGTTCCTTTCTGTTGTACGGCTATTCACAATGGAAGTCTGTTAAGGCATGATTTACAGTCCAAGATGGCATTGAACGAGTATCAGCGGTGGTATGAGGAAGATCCCTTTACCGAAGATTTTATAAAATCGATGCCCATCACTATCATTGCTAACGATTCACGCTTTGAGTACGATTTAAACCGGAAACCGGAAGAGTGTGTCTATGATGAGGCATGGGGTAAGAAAGTATGGAAGAAGAAACTTACTGCTCAGGAAATCAGGCTCAGCAAACATAAACATGCCGTTTATTACAAGATCCTTCAGGCTCTTATTTCAAAACTGGAAGCGCTCTTCGGGGGATGTTGCGTGTATGATATCCACTCGTATAATCATAAGAGGTGGGATAGGGAAGTGCCACTGTTCAATGTAGGTACGGCACAAATTGATTTAACACGTTATCAGGATACGGTTCAGAACTGGTTCGGGGTCTTAAAGAAAATCGCACTGCCTGATATTCAAAATGTCACGGCCGAAAATGATGTCTTTCAGGGTAACGGATATAATGCGGAATATATCAACGCCCATTTTTCCCATACGCTGGTTCTTCCTACCGAAATAAAAAAAGTCTATTGCGACGAACTTACCGGTGATTCGTATCCCAAGATTATACGGCTGCTGCAGGTGAATCTGAAGAAAGCAATTCTTGATAATGCCAACTTCTTCTGCCAGAAGCTGGAGAAATGGCATCACCTCTCTACCATCAGCCTGTTGGATAAAAGCAATAACAAGAACTTGTTGAAAATAGATAAAGACATTTATTCGTTGCTTAAAAACATTGAATTATTGGCAGAAGTAAACCCGATCAATACGGCGAACGAAAAAAACCGTTTTTTCAAAAATAAGTTTACTGAACTCCCGAATTTCAAGTACAATCCCATCAAGATCAACTCGTTTAGCCTGAAGCAAAAGCTAATGAGCATTCCTATTCTGGATATTCAGGATGTGTCAATCCGCGAATTGTATCGTTCGGTTATCAATAGCTATTTTGATAAAATAGACATGATCAATACGCTTAACAGCAATAAATTCCTGTATAATTCATTACGCTATTTCGGACGTCCGTCCAAAAAAGATCTGCAGAACGCCAGCTATGTCTTGTCCCTGCCTGATATCCCCAATGAAGCAAAAAAGGAGCCCATCTATGATGCTCAGGCTGCTATGGCAGTTTTTAAAGATGCCCTGAATGAATATAATATTAAGGCTAAGATCGAATTGAGTAATCGGGTTATTTCCCAGGTGATGGTGTTGAATTCCAAAAAGAGCATTCTCATTCAACCGCAGGCTCAGTTTAAGCGAAAAGAATTACAGGCTTTGATTGAACATGAAATCGGTGTTCACATGGTAACGACTATGAATTCAAGCAAACAACAGCTTAAAATATTCAATGTAGGCTTGCCGGTTAATACCATGACTCAGGAAGGATTAGCCATCCTGGCCGAATATCTGAGCGGAAATATTACGTTGCAGCGATTAAAGAAATTCGCGTTACGTGCTATTATTGTTGATCAGATGTGTAGTGGAGCCAGTTTTATCGAATGCTTCAACCTGCTCCGTAACGATTATAATGTAGATCCCAATCTGTCATTTAGTATTGTTACCCGGATTTTTCGGGGCGGTGGCTTCACGAAAGATCACCTTTATTTAAGCGGATTTATCACTATCTTGCGTTTCTGGGAAGAAAACAATGATCTTTCACCCTTGCTGGTAGGCAAAACATCGTTGCCATTTTACCATACGATTGAAGAAATGATCGGACGTGAAATGATTTCACCCCCGGGATTACTGACCAAAAGCTTCCTGAAGCCCCAACCGGAACTCAATAATGCCGTTTATAGCTATATCTTTAGCGGATTAAAATAAGGCTTCTAAGTATTTCAACCTTCCGAATGTTGGAAAGGTTTGTTATGAAGAGATTCCTTTGTCAGTACTTAAATAAAAAGAATCCCGCTCAGGATATTTGGAAATAACGAAAAACATCACGACCTTTGCACCGGAATAACAATAAAACAATTATAAATACATAAGAATGAAAACGGCAAAAATCATTACCGAAAAAGGAGATATGCAGGTTGAGTTTTACGAGCAGGATGCTCCTAAAACAGTTGCAAACTTTATTAAGCTGGCTACCAGCGGATTTTACGATGGATTAACTTTCCACCGTGTTATCCCTGATTTCGTTATCCAGGGCGGTTGTCCTGACGGTACGGGTGCTGGTGGCCCGGGTTATACGATTCCCTGCGAATTGACCGGCGGCAATCAGTTTCACGACAGAGGAGTGTTGTCGATGGCTCATGCCGGACGCAATACCGGCGGATCTCAATTCTTTATCTGCCATTCAAGAAAAAATACTTCTCATCTGGATCGTCAGCATACCTGTTTTGGCAAGGTAGTCGAAGGTCTGGAAGTCATTGACCTGATCCGTCAGGGTGATAAAATTCTGAAAATAGAAGTAACCGAACAAGCGTAAGCGTTGGTTTTAACCACAAAGGCCGGAAAGAATTGCTCTTTCCGGCCTTTGTGGTTGTATGCTTTTAGTAACCCAACTTTTCCAACGTTCCAAACGTAGGAAAAGTTGGGTTACTCAAAAGAAATAAAATTTTAGCTGTTTTCTATTGTGTTCTTCTTTGTTTTTGTGTTCTGTTGTGGTTAGTTCTTGGTTTTAATAATTCGTAACGGACAGATTTTATATTGTCAGGTCTGCTATTAATAGAACTGATAGAATTAACCGGTATAGGGCATCTCAACCCTTACGCATGTTCCTTTTCCAGGTTTGCCGGTAATAATCAATTCACCCTCCAACAAAATAACCCTTTCTTTCATCCCAATCATCCCGTACGAATCTTGTCTGATTTTATGATTTTCATCAAATCCTATTCCGTTATCTTGAATCTCGAGAATTAATTTATTTTCGTAGATATTCACATGAATCTTTACGGCTGTTGCTTCGGCATGTTTTACCACATTGTTCAGGGCTTCCTGTAAGATGCGAAATAATGCTACCGATTGCTGAAGAGTTGTATTTAGTTCCGAAATTATACAATTAAACTGACAGGCTAGGTGATACCTTTCTTCGAATTCAAGTACATAGGACTTTGCAGCTTCAATAAATCCAAGTGAGTCAATTATCTCGGGTCGCAGACCGGTCATAATCCTTCGGGTTGTTTTAATGGTTTTATCAACCAAATTCAAAAGGTTATTAAATTTGGATAACATATCTTCTAAACCGATAGATTCTCTTCTTTTTGATACCTTTTGCTTAAACAGACCTAAATCAATCTTTAAAGCGACAAGCATCTGCCCCAGATCATCATGTATTTCGCGGGCCAACGCTATTTTTTCTTCTTCGCGGACATTTTGCAAATGCATGGCAAATTTTCTCAATTCTTGCTGTGATTCTTTTAATGCTTCTTCCGCCTGCTTTTGCTCCGTAATATCCAGACTGATGACCTGATAATGTTTGATGTCATTCCACAGAATCTCTTTCATCCAGGCTTTTATATACCGGGTTTCTCCATTTTTGCGTATAATACTCAGCTCATAATCAGAAGCTTGTTTACCGGCGTCAAATCTTGCTTCCCTTTCCAGATATTGAACATAACATTCTGGATTATACCGGTTTATGACCGGGATGCTTCTGAATTCTTCCAGACTTTTGTATTCATAAATATCAAGCAGGGCTTTATTGACATACATAGTACAACCATCAACGGAAATTATACATATTCCCAACGGTGATTCTGAAATGGAACGGCGGAAGTTTTCTTCTGATTGTTGAAATTCGTTGTTGGCTTTGATTAATTCTGCAGCTCGCTTTTCCTTCTCTTCATTTTGAAAAGCAAGCTCTTTATTGGCTATGATTAATTCTGCAGCCCGTTTTTCCTTTTCCTCATTTTGAAAGGCAAGCTCTTTATTGGCTATAATGAGTTCGGCAGCACGTTTTTCTTTTTCTTTATTTTGAAAGACAAGTTCTTTATTGGCTGTAATTAATTCATCTGCCCGTTTTTCTTTCTCTTCATTTTGAAAGGCAAGCTCTTCATTGGCTATGATGAGTTCAGCTGCCCGTTTTTCTTTCTCTTCGTCCTGAAAGACAAGCTCTTTATTGGCTGTAATTAATTCAGCTGCCCGTTTTTCTTTTTCTTTTTTTTGATGCGCAAGTTTTCTATCTGTATTTTTAAGTTCTTTGTAAGCATTGACTAACTCGATGGCTCTTTTTTCACTCTCATTACTTTGAACATCAAGCTCTTTATTTACTATGATTAAAGCTAAGGCATTTTCCTCGTTAGCAACTATTAATTCCGCTACCTGTTTTTCCGTATCTTCATTCTTAGAGACAACTCTTTTATTCGCAGCATATAACTCTTTTGCATTTTCGTTATTATCAAGGATTAACCTTGATGTCAGTTCTTCTATATTTTTATTTTGTTTACTCATAAGTATGGGCTAACCAATGCAATTAATTTGTTAGATGAATCACTGAACGGTATCTTGTCTTTTAAGCATTGGTTGACATAACTGGTAGATCAAATTTAGGTAAAACTCTCGGAGGTTTTCCTAAATTCAAGACTGAGAAAACTATAAAATACAGAGGTCATAACAAATCTTGCAGAGGAAGTAAGATCAAATAATATCCACGATCTTAATTATCAGAGCCCATGAAACCCGTATGTATATAATCATTCTTGTAAAACGTAATAAAACCGGGCATTGTCCTTTTTATCTGTGACAAGCAAATTGTTGTTTTAAAAATCAATAATTTATACGGAATTATTCACTATTTAAATAAAACAATCCTGTAAACGAATTGTTCCGGTATCACTTGAAAATTATTGATTTCTTTATTGTTACTGAATATATTTCCTCAGCGATTAATTTAAATATATTGATTTTATAAGGCTTTTTTGCCATATAAAATAACCTTTTTATTCATGAAAAAAACGTCGGTATAGCTAAATGATATGATGAATTAATCAAAAAAATAAATCATCTGTTTTTTCGAAATTTCCATAAACCCTCTGAATTGACTGTATACTCACCAAACCTATCCCATCGTTATTTAAGACAAGGTCGGTAAAATAACAGATTCAGTTTTCTGATACCTGCTGCTGGAGTTCAATCGTTTAGTTCCTCGTGAATTTAACCGCTGTTCTGAAAGGAAGGTGCACTCTGTTTTGCAAAACTATTGAATGTCTGATGTTATATGCTTCCCGGTGAATACTTCCTTTTTGTAAGGAATCACTAAAAAACAAAAGTCATGCTTTCGCAGAGCTTTATAATCATTTTTCTCATTTAAATCATCCGAATTACCTTTCGGACACAATCCCGACGGATCTCAGTTTTTTATCTGTCATTCAAGAAAAAG
>Ga0302209_10000834_pt1 | contig 14101 bp, 11 predicted proteins | sample II_Fen_E3_1_FD_194574 | JGI IMG/M metagenome (GOLD analysis project Ga0302209, IMG submission 194574) | Peat permafrost microbial communities from Stordalen Mire near Abisko, Sweden - II_Fen_E3_1 | ecosystem: Environmental > Terrestrial > Soil > Wetlands > Permafrost | place: Sweden: Abisko...
AAATTCTGAGGCATGAAGATGAAATCGTTAGTAATTGTAAATTATAATGTTACAGTGAATTAATTGTCAAATTTTGCACACACCGCCCATCACGCTCGGAGAGTCGATATTGGTGTAAGATTTTAAAATCCTTTCATAAAAATTTATTTTTGTTTAAATGGTTATTTTTTAACGGTGAAAGTTATGAGTAGTATCTAATCTAATACTGGTGATTTGAGTGAAGTTGACACAAGGTACTGGTAGGGGAACCTGTTGGTGGATCATATATATTAACTATACATACATTATATATATAATATAAGAAAGATTTTAGATTATTTATTTTTACTTGATTTAAACGATGACTTGACTAAAAAAGCCATGATGGAACAAATTACAACTTTTATATTTGTATACGGAGCTATGAATTTTATAGCCTGATCTACTATAGTAGAATTAATTTGACCTACACATTTCTTTAATAGAAGACATACATCCTCACCTGAATTTTTAAGATTTAGAACATATACAGAAACAATTTTAAAAATTGTAGCTTATAACAGTCACTTTTTCATATTAAATTTACATTATTTTCATCAAAAACTAATTTTAAAAAACTAATTATTATACGTTTTAAACTATAATTTTATTATGACAGCCTTTATTTTACACTTTATATGATTATTATCTTATGTTATTATTAATTTTATTATTAATGTAATAATTTCAATATTATTTAAAAATAGAATAGATTACTTAAAAAAAAATAAAAATAATTATTTTTTTAATTTACTATTTATATTTTACTATAATAAAAATTTAAAATTATATAGCAATCTATTGTCAGATGCAGAAGCAACTTACATAGAAATAGAAAGAAAAAAAAAATGATCTAACTTACACTTAATACATACTAATATAAATAATACTTTCTATAGGAAAAATAAAAATACAAAAATAAAATTTAGAAAAAATTATTTAGCGTTTAAATACTTGAGTACTATAAATAATTTAGATATAAAATTATTTAGCGTTTATTTATTAATTACTAAACACTATTTTGCATCTTTATTTAAAATTTTTAATTTAGATTTAATGGTCTTTTTATTATTAAATAGATTTTCTATATCTACTAATAACTTAAATGTCTATTCATTAGATTTAAATAAATTTTATGATTACTCTAAGTATATTAATTTAACAGCTAAAAATAATAACTCATTAATTATATATAATAATTTAAATACTGATTTAAAATTAAACAATAATTTAAAATTAAAAACACAGAACTATATTAAATTAAAATATATAACTTTAATTGAAAATAATTATTTCTATAGCTTAAATATAAACAAACATTTAAATCTTAACGTTAATTTTAATGACTTATTTTTGAATAAATTAAAAAATTTATATAAAATATCATTTTCAGCTTCTAATGTTGTTAAATACATATCAGATTTATCTGCGAATAATTCTGTTATTTTATATTTAAGAAAAAATAAAGTATTTAATAAAAGTAGATATTCAAGAAATAGACAGACATATAGAACAGGTGCTTATTGATGTTTATATATAAATATTATTGCTGTTGTTGCGTTTTATTTTTGATTTTATAAATTTACAATGAATTTTGGTTACTTGTGATGATTACTATATTCTTTTATTTTAAGTATATTTTTTGCAAGAGCAATAAAACATAGATTTTATAATCCATTAAATATTATTAACGAATTGATTTTAGGTGTAAAATGATTTACATCATTATTTTTAATTTTTGTAAACTATTTAAATTCTTTTATTATAAAAATATACAGTCATTTATATTTAGATATTTTTATTAAATTCTATCAGTTTTCAATTTTAAACAAGTTTTTTTCCGATAAAAATTTAAACTTAAATTTTGAATTATTATACGTATACCAATCATTTAATTGAATTAATAGCGTTAATACTTATATTTATAAAATTATAAATAATTTTATAAAATAATATTGTTTTTAATATGGGGAGAATAGTTTAATGGTAGAACAATGGTCTTCAAAATCGTTAGCGTAGGTTCGATTCCTGCTTCTCTCGTTATAATTTGTAATTTTTAATGAATAATAAATATTTTAATGAATATTGATTTGACTTTAATGGTTCCGTTAATGAACAATTACCATTATCCTATGAAGTATTAAAATTATGTAGAAAAGAAATAAATAAAATAGAATTATCAGGTAAAAATAATAACTCTCCTGAAAATGCTATAAAATTAACATTTAATTTAACAAGTGATTCAATTTCAGCTACCGAAGAAATAAATTCAGAACTATATGAATTAAATTCAACATCTATAGTAAATAACTTCAGTTATAATATAGGTACTTATATAAATTCTTTACTACAACCAGTAGTGTTATTTCTAGAATTTAAATTAAAATTCTCTAGCATAAAATTAAATATTAAACATTACTATATTATTAACGATAAATTATACGTAACTTATAAAGATTCTTTTTTAAAATTTGACTCTTTAAACGACTATTTAAATGATTTATCAAAAATAAATAATGTTAAAAGTAATTTTATATACAGAAATAATATATTAAATATTTTTAGCGATACAAATTTAAATACATTAGTTGATTCTATATTTTTAAAATTATTTTTAAATATACACTTATTGTATTTAAAAATCACTAATTTTAATAGATTTGATTTTAGATTAAAGCAAACTTATTGAGGTTTTTATTTAAATACTAATACTAGTAATTTAAATAATATTTTCTCAGGTTTAAAATATTTGTGAAGAGGTTTAAGATTTTGATTAGTTGGTTTATTACTAGGTCTATCATCAATATACTATTTAATGTATGTAAGATTATTACCTTTCAATAAAATATTATTCGCTTGAATTTTAGTTGCAATGTTTTTATACTGACTTCTGTCTGGTTTTGTATTTTTTGTAAAAAAATATCAATTTAGTAAATTCACTGCTGCTATCCAAAGATTTTGAAAAAGAACATACATTTTATTTTGACTTATTGAAGTTGGTACATTCTCAGTTTTTTTTTATTTAACTTTAAACGCTTCTTCTGAACCTGTATATATGTATGATCAAATAAAAATATATAAAACACATTTATTCTCATGAAGATGATTTTTAATAAAATTACTACCTTCAGTTGCCGTAATATTACTTGGTTATTACTTACAGTTAACATTAAAATGAAATTTATTTAATAAGCAAAATACTATAATATTGACTATTACATTATTATTATTGTATATATTGTGATTAGAATTCTATCAATTTTTTCATATAATAAGTTTTTTTGCTAATATAACATGATCCTTCGATTATGACGAATATATTTGAACACTTGAAATGGATTCCAGAAGAACAAGATTATCTAATAACTATATTTCAGTTTGTTTATTATTAAAATTTTGACATTTTGTATTTATATTTCTTTTTTGAGTTTTTTTTGTATTAAGAATAAATGAACTTGGAAGAGTTAGATACCCTTTATTAGTCGCTAATGTACAAAATTTTATAATTATATATATGATGTCTTGAGCTTATATGTATCCTTGATTAAAATTCATACTTAGGAAATACCTAGATGTACCATACTACTGATTTTATTTAAATGGTAGAGAACTTGGTGTAAGAGTATTTTTTACTGATTTAAAATTATTCTTTTATGGTTTAATTGATAGACTATTCAATTTTAATTTTAATTTAGATAGATTTGAAAAATATCCATTTTTTTATTGAATTAATACTTCAGTGTTAACTGGTTTTGATCAATATAGAAAATTTATAATTAGAGATTCAATTATCCATACTTTTAATTCTTATATTATTTAAATTTTTAAATATTATATGCATCAATTGCATCAATTGTTTTAACTACTATCCTAATTTTATTATTTTTTTTTGAATTTATAATAAAAACACACATAATAATTTATTATATTATAATTATGTATATTCTATTAGTTAGTATTATTTATCTTTTCAATTATAAATCGCTGCAAATATTAAATTTTAATCTAAATATAATATTTTTCCTTCTATTTATTTTTTGTTTTTGAAGTTTGAATTTGTCCAGTATTTTGCATATAAATTTATATTATATATCATATTTTTATAATATTTTATATATATTATTTTTATAAATTTAAAAATTTTTATTATGTGAGTTGATTTTATAGAGCAGACTAAATGTTTAAAGGTCTCAGTAAATAATTACTTTTATTACTTAGAAAGAATAAAAAAATTATTTATATACTTAAATGATTTAAGAAAACATATATTAAAAAAATATGTTTATACAATTAACCATAAAAGAATTGCAATAAATTATTTATATTTTAGTATGGTTACTGGACTTTCAGGTGCAGCTTTAGCTACAATGATTAGATTAGAATTAGCGCACCCAGGAAGCCCATTTTTTAAGGGTGATTCTTTAAGATATTTACAGGTTGTTACAGCACATGGATTGATAATGGTATTTTTTGTTGTTGTACCTATTTTTTTTGGTGGTTTTGCTAATTTCCTTATTCCATATCATGTAGGTTCTAAAGATGTAGCTTACCCTAGATTAAATAGTATTGGTTTTTGAATACAACCTTGTGGTTATATTTTATTAGCTAAAATTGGTTTTTTAAGACCTCAGTTTTGAAGATATTATGATAAAACTTCATTTTCCTTCCCTTTTTTAGAAAAAATAAAATACAGCCAATACAAGGAATATAAAAATGATTATTTATTTTATTTAGATTTTTTAAAAAAAGAAATTACAGATGATCATTCATTTTTTTGAAAAGCTAGAAAAGTTATTAAATTACCTCAATATTCAGTGTTTTCATTCGTACCATTAAAATTAATGATGTGAAAAACTATTATAAATTACCCAGAATCTTTCTGATACGCTGCAGATAGAGTTGTCCAATCTAGAAGAAAAAAAATATTCGTTACTAAATGTTCAGCTAGAACTCTTACTACTGCAGGTTGAACATTTATTACACCATTTAGTTCAAGTATAAAATATACAGGTGTAGGTTCACAAGATATTTTAATATTATCCGTAGTCTTTGCTGGAATAAGTACTACTATTTCATTTACAAATTTATTAATTACTAGAAGAACATTAGCTATGCCTGGTATTAGACACAGAAGAGTACTAATGCCATTTATAACTATTTCTATATTTTTAACACTTAGAATGTTAGCTACTATTACACCTGTATTAGGAGCTGCTGTAATTATGATGGCTTTTGATAGACATTGACAAACAACATTCTTTGAGTATGCTTATGGTGGTGATCCTATATTATCTCAACATCTTTTTTGATTTTTTGGTCACCCAGAAGTTTACGTTTTAATTATACCAGCATTTGGTTTTATTAACATGATAGTACCTCATAATAATACTCGTAGAGTAGCTTCAAAACACCATATGATTTGAGCTATTTATGTTATGGCATATATGGGTTACTTGGTCTGAGGACATCATATGTACTTAGTAGGTTTAGATCATAGAAGTAGAACTATGTATAGTACTATTACTATTATGATTTCTATGCCAGCAACTATTAAAGTTGTTAACTGAACTTTATCATTAGTAAACGGAGCACTGAAAATTGATTTACCTTTTTTATTTTCAATGTCATTTTTATTATTATTCTTAGTAGCTGGTTTTACAGGAATGTGATTATCTCATGTTAGTTTAAATGTATCTATGCATGATACTTTTTATGTTGTCGCTCATTTTCATATTATGCTTGCAGGAGCTACTGTTGTTGCTATATTTTCCGGTTTTTATTACTATTTTAATGCACTTTTTGGAATAAAATTCTCTAGGATGTTTGGTTATATGCATTTAATTTATTACTCTGGTGGTCAATGACTTACATTTATACCATTATTTTACTTAGGTTTTTCAGGAATGCCTAGAAGAATTCATGATTATCCTGTAGTTTTTATGGGATGACATTCTATGTCCACAACAGGTCACTTTATAGTATTGATTGGTATTATGTTTTTTTTTTTAATGATTTTCGATTCACATATAGAAAGAAGAGCATCAACATCAACCACATTAGGTTTACCAAGATGATACAAAAGAATTTCTTACTATATATTTAAAATTAGATATTTACAATTAAATAAATCTAAAATGAATGGAATACCAGGTTCAACTGTAAGGTTAATGTTAATTAACAGACATTTCACTGAATACGAAGTATATTCAAAATAATATTAATTAAATGGGTTTTTGAATATCTCCTTTATTTATTAACATTTTATCCTTACCTTTATATTTAGTCATGCTTATATATAATATTGTTTGTATACTACTTATCACAATGGTTATTGCGTCTATTACCTTAATTGAAAGAAAAGTTCTTAGCTTAGTTCAAAGAAGAGTAGGTCCTAACTATGTTGGTTATAGGGGTAGATTACAATACATTGCTGATGCACTTAAATTATTTATAAAGGGTATTGTTGTACCAGAGGGATCAAGTAAATTTTGATTCGTTGCTATGCCTTCCGTTGCTGGTTCAACTTGTTATACTTTTTGAATGAATTCTATGTGAGGTCCTAGTGTTTCTATATATGATATAGAATATAATATGGTTTACGCGACTATCTTATCTATTATATTTAGTTACTGTATTATGCTAACTGGTTATTTTAGTAGAAGTAAATATGCATTTATGGCTTCTGTAAGATGTGCTATTTTAATGTTAAATATTGAAATTTTTTTAGGTTTATTAACTATTAATTTAATATTTCTTTCTGAATCGTTTTGTTTTTCTGTATTTGTTATTTATCAGGAAATAATATGATTTATTTTTATATTTTTTGGTATAGCAGGTCTTATTTTCATGACCTTTTTATTAGAAACAAATAGAGCTCCATTTGATTTATCTGAAGCCGAATCTGAATTAGTAACTGGTTATAGCGTTGAATATGGTGGTTTTTATTTTGCACTATATTATTTAGGTGAATATTTTCATTTATTTTTTTTCTCTATGGTAATAAGTATTATATTATTCGGTGGTTGAGAATTACCAAATTTTTTAATAATGTTTACAACAGTTGACTATGCAATTTTATAATACTATAAGAACTTTTCTATAGTAATTTATATGTTTTTACAATTTTTTTTATACTCTATTTTTAACCATATTAATTTAAACAATAGTTTAACTACTATTATTGATTTCTTAACCCCTATTTTTTTTTTAGAAAACTTTTTAATTCAATTTTTTATACTTTATATTTTGTATTTATTAACAACTAACAACAACCTTTATTATGTACTTTTATACGTATTTTTAGAAATAGTTTTCTTTGGTTTATTTATCTGTTTATATCAATTAGAATTATTTACTGGTTTTTTATGAGTTGCTGAATTTACTATTATATTTATTGCAGTTGTACTACTATTCTATTTAAATATAGATGGTTTACATTTAAAAGTCAACAACAATATAAATTCGATACTATATAGTATACCATCCGTATTTTTATTTTTAATATGCTATAATATGGATTTATTTTCTGAATTAGAATTATACTTACCTATAGAATTAAATGTTATTGATGTTTATGATGATTATTATGAAGCTCTAAATAATACTATTATGAACGATTTCACACCATTAACCCTAAGTTACTATTCTGTAAATAGCGCTGAATTTATATTTTTAGGTTTACTACTATTAATTGGTAGCGTTGTATGTATAAACTTATACAAATCTAATAAAAATTATACTATAGTAAAACAATCTAATGTTTTAGAATTATTTGATTTTTTTAAGGATTTTATAAATTTTTCATTTATAAGAAAACAAGATCTAAATAAACAAGCTAATTTTAAACCTAATTTAAGATCTATTAAAAAATTAATTTAATGGTACAAAAAGAAACAAATTTAAAACCAATAGATAAATGTGGTGTTTGATCTGTTAGAGCATTTCATTTATATGGCGGTTCATTTAGAAAGATATCTACTATTAGTAATTTTATAAAAGTTAGTGTTAAGAAAACTAGAGCCAACAATTGAATTCCTAAAAAAACTAAATTAAAGGCTATTATTGTTACTTTAAAAAAAGAAATACTAAAATCCGACGGTAGTTATATAAAATTTAGAAATAATTCAATTGTTTTATTGAAAAAAAGATTAACACCTAAGGGAAAAATATTAATTGGTCCAGTTAGTATAAATATAAAAAGAAAGAGATTTTTATCATCGTTCTGTGGTTTTATTTAATAATTATTATAGTTATAAAACTCTTATCGTTTAATGGTTAGGACAATGGGTTTTCACCCCGTAGATTTAGGTTCGATTCCTAATAAGAGTAATTATGTTTAAATGACTTTTTTTATATTGATATAATTGTACTGATACTCCATCTACTATGTTTAAAATTAATTTATGATCATATATTAATATTAGATTGTTTAAATCTAAAGTAAGTAATTCTATAGCCTATTACATATTAGGTTTAAATAATTTAGAATTAAAAAAATTAAAAATTTTTTATAAAAATAATTATTTTGATTACGTTTATTTAAAATCTATACCATGTTTAATATTAGTAATATTATTAACATCTTTATATTTATTTTTCTAACCCGGTAAGTATGCATAAAATCAATATTATTTATTTTTCAAAATTTTTAATGGAATTTAATTTCTATTTTCTATTTTTTATATTTATTATATCATCTATAATATTATATTTATCAAAATATTCTATGTTATCTAAATTAAATCAAACTTCATTATTTAATATTTTAAAATGATTTAATATAACAACAATTTTAGTATCATTTTTTATACACATAGTTACTTCTTTAATTTATTGTACTGAAATGAATAAATATACACTATCCGTATTTTCAGAATTAAATTTATATAATATACACTCTATATCATATTATTCAAATTCTTTTTTATCGTTACCTATAAAATTTAATATTGATTTCTTTGGCTTAATTATATTAACACTTGCCTATATTGTTGGTTTTATATCATTATTAGCATTAGATACTAGATTATATTGAAAAAATATAAAATATATATTCTCATTTAATTTATTTTTACTAATTGTGTATTTGTATGTGACTGTTTCTAATATATTATTATTTTTTATGTGTTATGAAATGTTATTGATACCTTCATTTTTAATAGTTTATTTTGTTAGTCCTAGTAGAAGAGCTATACAGGCATCTTTATATTTTGTTATATGAACTCAATTAGGTTCTTTATTGGTTTTAATAGCTGTATGTTATATGATTAACATATCCAATACATATGAGTTTTCAGATTTAAAATATTTTAATTTTACTAGCGCTGAATCTACTATAATTTCATTTTTATTATTTTTAGGTTTCGGTTTTAAAGCACCTATTTGACCATTTCATTACTGATTAACAAAAACACACGTCGAGGCTCCTAGTGGTTTCTCTATATATTTAAGTGGTTTTTTAGTTAAAACAGCGCTTTACGGTTTTTATAAATTAAATACTTCTATTTTTATAGATGTAAATTCATCTATTTTCATTGCTATTTGTATAATGGGTGTTGTTGATTCTTCATTAAAGATGTGAGGTCAGACTGATTTGAAAAAATTAGTTGCGTACGGTACTATTCAAGAAATGAATATAATTTATTTAGCTTTTTGTTGAGGTGACTCATACGCTATTTTAGGTGGTATGCTGTTTAGTGCTACACACGCTTTCCTATCTGCATTAATGTTTTTTATAGTTGATTGCGTTTATAGAAGATTCCATACAAGATCATTAATAGAAATAAACGGTATTTTACATATAACACCTAATTTGGGTATTTCTATTATATTTATGTTAATATTTTTTTCAGGTATACCTGGAACTATTAAATTTATAAGTGAATTCTATATATTTAGTGGACTATTAGAATCATCGCCATCAATATGTTTAATATTAATGCTAGTTGCTAATGTATTTGGGCTTATTGGTTTCAGTAAAGTTTGATTCAATGCAATATTTGGTATGCCTAAAAAACATCTTGAATATTTACCATTGGACTTATCATTTAAAGAACTGTATATAATTCTTTACTGCTTTTTATTTTTATTTTTATTTTCTTACTTTTCTTACATATATCTGTAATCGTTTAATTAATAATAACAAAGAAAAAATTAAATATATTTTTATTTAATAAACTAAATGTAATAAATAATAAAACTATAAATAAAAAAATTTTTACCAATCTAATTAGCTATTTAGACATAAAAAATAAGTTTGAAGCTCGCGCATATACAAATTTATTTACATGTATGTCTTTACTGAAAAGATTAAATAAAACAATATGTATATTTAATAATAATTATTTAATAATAATATTTAATAACAAGACTGGTAGGAAATTTTTAGTATATAAATTTATAAATATAGAATTAAAATACATATTTAAAATATTTCAATATACAAGATCATCTATTTTTATTAATGCAACATCTACATTTATTAAATTTAAATTAGAGCAATTAAAGAATATTGATATTTATCTAGACTGCTACCACAATAGTAGTTATAGAAGTGACGTGGTTAGTTTAAGCCATAAAATGTTATTGTTATCCATGTATAATTTAATTTAATAATTATTTTTATTTATTTATATAATTTACTATAGTAAATTTCAATAAGTTTTTGAAATTGAAAAACAGAGATCTACCTCTGAAACTATTAATTTTAAATTCAATAGAAAAAAGTACCGCGAGGGAAAGGTGAAAAGATTTTTAATATTTTAAAAGAATCTAAAATTTAATGCGATATACAGTTAAAGCAATGTTTTAACGTACCTTTTGCATAATGGGCTAACGAGTTTATATATTTAGCAAGCAATTTAATTTTATAATATTGCGTACTGAAAAGACTTTAGTTAAATATATAAGACCCGAAGCTAAGTGATCTAATTATGATTAGGTTAAGGGTATTTATACCTAAGGACCGAACTCTTAAATGTTGCAAAATTTTGGGATAAATTGTAATTAGGGGTGAAAGGCTTATCAAACTTAGTTATAGCTGGTTTTCCACGAAACCTATTTAAGTAGGGTAATAATTAATTTAAAACTTAGGTTTACATAACTATATTAATAATTAATTTCTTAATTATAAAATTAGTATATAATAATTATTTTTTATAAATTATTAATCAGACTATTAGCGCTAAGGTTTTTAGTCAAGAGAGAAACAGCTCAGATTAAACAATAAGGTCTACAAAGATATATAATTTTTAAGATTATTTTTATTAATTCAATAATATGTAGGCTTGGAAGCAGCCATCATTTTAAAAAAGCGTAAAAGCTTAATATTGATTATAATATTGTTAAAAAATATTAATAATAAAAATAATTATAAATGAATAGAATAAATTATATCTACCGAATTGATAAATCTTAATTGATGGTAGTGGAACATATTGTATAATTAAATAAAATTGCAAAGTTTTATATTTTATCAATAAAGATAATGTTAGCATGAGTAGTAGACATAATGTGAGAATCATTATCGCCTTATGTACAAGGGTTACTAAATTTGATAATCTTATTTAGTGTAATACGATTTCTATTATATAAATGTATTTTTTTATATATGAATATGAAGTAACTGATACTTAATAAAATTCTTATATTTTATATTATACTTTTTTATAAAATATAAATACAGGATTTTAGTAGCTGGAAATGCTTTTACTTTTTAATCGTACCAACTCTAACACAAGTGTACAAGTAGAATATATAATGGCGAAGGAGTAAAAAGTATTGAAGGAACTAGGCAAATTTACCCTGTAACTTCGGGATAAGGGGGGCTTTAAGCAACTGAAAAGAGAGAGTAGCGACTGTTTAATAAAAACACAAGATTTTGCTAAATTTAAATATGAAGTATAAGATCTGACACCTGCCCGGTGCTGCAAGGTAAACAAAATTTGGTTAACGCTATTTTTTTAAACCCCAGTAAACGGCGGCCGTAACCCTGACGGTCCTAAGGTAGCAAAATTCCTTGGCGGGTAAGTTCCGTCCTGCATGAATGGTGTAACGACTGCTCTGCTGTCTCCAATACTAGCTCTACGAAATTGAATTTTCCGTGAAGATGCGGCAATATTACAACTAGACGGGAAGACCCTATGCACCTTTACTATTATCTGTAATAATTTTTTTTTTTTAATTAACTAGACAAGTAGGAGGTTTTTACTAAAAATGGAAAACTACTTAATTAATTTTAAAAAATACAAATAAAAATAATATGTATATAATTATTTATTACTGAGAGATAGTTTGACTGGGGCGGTCTCCTCCTAAATAGTAACGGAGGAGTATAATAACCTGGAGTATCTTATTTAAATTAGGATCACTATTAAAATGAATTTACTGGGTTTGATTAGAGTAAAAACAATTATTCTAAGGATATAGTCTATCATATTGACCCGATATAATATTGTAGTTTATATATCGATCAACGAATAAAAGGTACGCTAGGGATAACAGGCTTATGAGTTTTGAGAGTTCTTATTAATAAACTCGTTTGGCACCTCGATGTCGGCTCATCACATCCTGATGGTGGACAATCTATCAAGGGTCCGGCTGTTCGCCGGTTAAAGTGGTACGTGAGCTGGGTTTAAAACGTTGTGAAACAGTTTGGTCCCTATCTGTTGTAATTAGTAGAAAACAAATAAAAATTAACTTTAGTACGAGAGGACTAGGAAAATTTAACCACTGGTTTCAAAATTACATTCTTAAATAAATGTATGGTTTTTAAGCTACGTTAAACGAAATAATGACTGAATTAATATATAAGTTAGAATTTCATTTATATTGTTTTCTAATAAAATTTTAAAAGACTATTTTATTTATATATATAGATGAGCGTGGTTACAACTAACAGCTGTTTATATATATAATTTTAAGTTTAATTTCAGTTTAGTTTTTACTACTTATGTGGCGGAATAGGTAGACGCGTGGGACTTAAAATCTCATTCCATCGGATTGCCGGTTCGATTCCGGTCATAAGTATTTTTTAAAATTTATTAGAAATTAAACATATTAAGCATTAGATGGATGCCTAGAATTTAATATTTTTCGTAAACAAATTTACGTTATCTATTTAGTAAATAATTTATTGATATTTTTATTTATTTATAATTAATAGATTAAAATTAAAATAACGAAGTGAAACATCATATTAGTTATTTTTAAAACTCAATTGAGATTAATATAGCGGTGAGCAAATATTATTAGTTTTATTTTTTTATAAAATTAAATGTTTTGGAATAAACAACTAAAAAAGGTGATAGTCCAGTAAATTTTTAAATCTATTAGAGATGGTGGCTGAGTGGTTAAAGCGGTAGACTGTAAATCTATTGGGTATCCGTCGCCGGTTCGAGTCCGGTCCATCTCATTAATTTATATCAGTATAATTAAATATTTTTTTTATTATACTTTTTATATACATATTTATAATTTAATAGAAATTAAACATATTAAGCATTAGATGGATGCCTAGAATTTAATATTTTTCGTAAACAAATTTACGTTATCTATTTAGTAAATAATTTATTGATATTTTTATTTATTTATAATTAATAGATTAAAATTAAAATAACGAAGTGAAACATCATATTAGTTATTTTTAAAACTCAATTGAGATTAATATAGCGGTGAGCAAATATTATTAGTTTTATTTTTTTATAAAATTAAATGTTTTGGAATAAACAACTAAAAAAGGTGATAGTCCAGTAAATTTTTATTTTTTAAGCTGCTTGAATGGTTTCAGTGTAGGCTCATTCCCTATTACTCAAAAGTTCGATTCTTTTAAGTGGCCTTATATTTAATTTAGCAATAACATTAGCATTGTACACACGTAAAGGAAAATATCCAATTTAGCAATAACATTAGCATTGTACACACGTAAAGGAAAATATCCAATTTAGCAATAACATTAGCATTGTACACACGTAAAGGAAAATATCCAATTTAGCAATAACATTAGCATTGTACACACGTAAAGGAAAATATCCAATTTAGCAATAACATTAGCATTGTACACACGTAAAGGAAAATATCCAATTTA
>Ga0302209_10000835_pt1 | contig 14098 bp, 7 predicted proteins | sample II_Fen_E3_1_FD_194574 | JGI IMG/M metagenome (GOLD analysis project Ga0302209, IMG submission 194574) | Peat permafrost microbial communities from Stordalen Mire near Abisko, Sweden - II_Fen_E3_1 | ecosystem: Environmental > Terrestrial > Soil > Wetlands > Permafrost | place: Sweden: Abisko...
GCGAATGAAATGACTCCCTTTTCGGAAGCATCTGTCGTGGTATTCAGCAACTGTGACTCAGTCAGGCTAACTGCCTATGAAGGAAAAAGCGTGACAAAACCTGTCGTTCATGAGAAAGGACATATCCCCTATGCGCCCGTTACCTTTGAAAAAGTGTTTGACTTCTGGGAGGCCCGCGAGTATTCGTACGTTGAGAAAAAATGGCAAAAAGTGAGTATACTGGCCGAAGGTATTATCAATGGAAAAGTGGTATGTTCCGAAAAGAAGATGCCATCACGCCGTTCGACAAAGATACGACTGACAGTAGACAGCCAGAAACAAGCACTTGTGGCCGATGGTTCCGACTTTGTAGTAGTTGTTGCCGAAATTACAGATGACAATGGCAATGTCCGTCGACTGGCAAAGGACGATATTGTTTTCACCGTGGAAGGCGAAGGTGAAATTATCGGCGATGAACGGATAGGAGCCAATCCACGGGTAGTGGAATTCGGTTCTGCACCAATACTGGTACGTTCAACCGGAAAGGCTGGAAAGATAAAAGTCAAAGCGCATGTCCGGTTCGAAGGAACACAGGCACCAACAGCTTCAGAACTTGAATTTGAAAGCATACCAGCTGCGTTGCCATTCTGTTTTCTGGAACAAAAAACGTTTGTAGGGAATAAGACTGAAAATTCACAGTCGAATAAGGTTCAGCTATCAGAAAAAGAAAAGCAAAAAGTGCTGATCGAAGTAGAACGGCAACAGACTGAATTCGGAGAAAAGAAAAAATAAAAGATTGTCCTGATCTATTTCATATTGTTGAATTATAATATTTTATTTTATTTAGGATTATGACCCTTTATCCCCAAAGGTTGTGCAAAAATAAAATTAGTTCATTAAATCCAATTCATTACCCGATTGAAAACAAGATAAGTGATAGGAACAATATAATGTTGTATTTAAAAATTAAGTATTCTGTCACCGCTATGCGGCTTAAGATTGGTAATTTTGCAATAATCCTACCAAACTGTCGGTGCTATGCACCTATCTAAATAAATTTAAGCCGCATAGCGGCGTCAGTTTGGTAGAAATAACAGGTAAAGAATAGAATCTTAAGCCGCATAGCGGTGACAGATTTAAAAGTTTATAAAAAAAAATACAACATTATATCATTATCACTACTTATAAAAAAAGTTTTAAAACAAAAACATATGTACTTTAAAAGAATTTCATTCGTGATATTCAGCATTTTGCTGACTGCCTTTTCTAATCTGTCAGCTGAAATAATTCTGCCTAAGATTATCGGACACAATATGGTCCTGCAACGTTTAAAAACAGTGCCTATCTGGGGTACGGCTGCTCCGGGCGAAAAAGTAACCGTAGTATTTGGAGCACAACACAAAGAAACTATTGCCGGTGATTCCGGAAAATGGGAAGTAAAGCTCAATCCTATGGTAGCTTCGGAACTGCCACGTGAAATGATTATTTCAGGTACCAACACCATAAAACTTAAAAATATCCTGGTGGGTGAAGTATGGCTATGCTCGGGACAATCGAACATGGAATACAGCATGCGTAAAAACAGCAAGATCCAGCCAACGGTAAAAGGAATAAAGCCGGCAGAAGATGATCTGGCGACGGCAAACAATTCAAACATCCGTACTTTCCTGGTGAAACGAAAATATATGTCACCCGATTCTACCCATAGCGGTTGGGATGTGGCAAGCGGTTCGGCATTACGTGATTTTTCGGCAGTGGGTTATTTTTATGCAAAAGAATTGTATCAGAAACTGCATATTCCAATCGGCATGATCTCATCATCAGTACCCGGAAGCCGTATTGAACCCTGGATTGAAGCAAAGAAACTGGAAATCTCCCCGATAATGAAAAACGGGAAAGTCCTTGAACCTCTTACGAATGACAAAGGTGATCCCGGGAAGTTCTACAACACCATGATCCAACCGCTGATTCCATTTACCATCAGGGGATTCCTTTGGTATCAGGGCGAATCGAACTGCTTCCTGAATGAAAACATACGGTATGCCTACAAATTCAAGACCCTGATTGAAAGCTGGCGTAGTGACTGGGGAAATACAGAAATGCCATTTTATTTTGTACAGATTGCCCCGTATGGTTATTCAATAGCCAAAGATGTTCGACCACATACGCCCGAAAACCTTCCTGAAATGTGGGAAGCACAAAGCCTTGCACTTACCTTGCCCAATACCGGCATGATTACCATAACCGACCTGGTGGACAGCCTGGTGGACATTCATCCCGGGTATAAATGGGAAGTTGGACGACGGTTAAGTCTGGTTGCACTGAATAATGTATATGGATTCAAAGACATTATTTGTTCTGGTCCTACATTTAAACGACTAAAAATAAACAACGATAAAATAGAGATTACGTTCACAAATACCGGCAGCGGACTAGTCAGCCGGGATGGCAAACCACTCGAATGGTTTACCATAGCAGGGAGTGATGGTAAATTCGTAGCAGCTAAGGCTGAAATCAGCGGGGATAAAATAATCGTATCTTCGCCAGCCGTAAAAAAACCTGTATCGGTTCGGTTTGCCTGGAATGAAGCAGCCATGTCGAACTTTGCCAATAAAGAAGGATTACCGGCATTTCCTTTCCGAAGTGATAACCCATGGGTGAAAATATTCTAAGGAACCAAGCATTTGCATAGCTTTACAAGACTAATTCAAAGCTACTTATAAAACTAATTGTTTAATTACAATTAGTTTTATATATTTGTATATCAGAACCAGGCAAAACACACAGTTGGGAATTATGCTTTTTGTAAATAAATGCAATGAATTTTAGATTTTATCATTTATAACAAATAGGGCTACTGAATTTCAGTTAATGTCGTTTACCAGTTTCAACAAAAGACACTTATCTAACCATGAAGAAGTTACAACTTCCAATTCTTTTACTTTTTCTACTTGTTCAATCAGGTTTTTGCAATAAAAATATGATTGTACAAAACTATACGACTGAGAATGGATTGCTGCACAATACTGTTTTTTACTCATTAAAAGATACTGACGGATTTATGTGGTTTGGTACCTGGTATGGCCTTACAAGTTTTGATGGTGTAAAGTTCAAAAGTTATAACAACAGGGACGACTACAATACGGATATTCCACCTCTTAAATTGCAACTAATTGTTGAAGCAAAAGACGGAAACCTTTGGATAAAAACCATTGACCATAAATTGTATTTATTTGATAAACGGAACGAACTCTTTTATGATGTTTTTAATGTTATAAAAAAGAAGTATTCAGTAAGTCCAAAGATCATAAAGATTCAAAAAACGGAAAAAGGAGATTTATTATTACTGACCAAAAATAAGGATTTACTAAAAGCTGTATCGAGAGGGAAAGGGAACATCAATGTATCGCTTCTGTATGATTCACAAAGCAAACGGGAGCATAAACTGACGAATAATCTTCTCATTGAAGATTCAACCTATATTAACTGGATTGGATTGGACTTCAAGATAATATCCTGTCAGAAAGGGAATGTGTTGAAATCAAAGCCATGGAACTATGTGCTTCGCAAAATAGGACTTGATGCCAGTCGTGAATTTACATGTGCCTATTCATCAGGTAGGATACTCTGGTTAGGTGATAGTTTTGGTGATATCTACAAAGTGGATTTTATTAATGGTAATGTATCAAAAAGGTCCTTAATCAAAGGCAGTGAGATACAAAACATGGTAAGCAATACTGGTAAAAATTTGTATATTTCAATTCGGAATAAAGGTGTTTTTGAGTATGACGACCGCACAGGAGGCTTGATAAAAGTAGTTTCCATATCGGGTAATGATGTAGTTACAAATTCTTATTTTGACAGTTACGATAAAATCTGGTTTGAGATAAATCAAACTTCCCTTGTTTATTACGACCCGTTTAATAAATTCGTAAAAAAATATGTTCTCCCGTCGGGAAATGTAAATAAAACTCTAAAGTATCAGGATGGCAAGGATCAAGGCATGTTTTTTCTGACAACTTCAGGAGATGTGGCATGGTTTGACCGGGCAACGGCATCAATGGAACTACTGAACAACCAACCTGAGCTGGCTTTAAACGGAAATAAAAAAATATTTTTCGATCTGTTGCTTGATAAAGATAATATTCTTTGGTTATCTTCAACAACAAATGGCCTTTTTAAAGTCATTTTCCCAAAACAACAATTTAACCTGTTTCATTTACCTTCTACGAATCCTGCAAGTTCCGATATTGCCATTAAGACAATGAATCAGACCAGAAATGGAGATATCTGGGTTGCAAACCGTCAGGGTGAAGTATATCAACTTGACCGGAACAGAAAAGTGAAACATGTATTTTCAAAGAATACTGATTTTATTGGAAATGTATATCATATCATGGAGGACCGGAAAGGCAATATCTGGTTTTCAACAAAAGGGAATGGGCTAGTCAAGGCTGAACTGAACAGTAAAAGTCCGACCGGTTACAGTTTGACACGGTATGTTTATGACGAAAAAAATCCACAATCCATTAGCGGGAATGATATTTACTACACTTTTGAAGACAGCAGCAACCGGATATGGATCGGATTGTTCGGAGGGGGGCTAAACCTTCTGAACAACGAAAAGGGTAAAATATCTTTTAAAAATAAATTTAATAGCTTTCAACATTATCCAAAGTACGGATTGTACATGGAAATCCGGAATATAACCGAGGACAAAAACGGTCGTATCTGGGTTGGATCAAGCGATGGCCTGATGTCTTTTGACAGCCATTTTAAAAATCCGAATCAAATTAATTTTGAGATTTACCGATCGGATACTTCAGCATCGAATATCGCGGATAATGATATTTATGTCTTATTTAAAGATGCATCCTCTCAAATATGGATCAGCGTTTTCGGCGGAGGGCTAAATAAACTTGAGAGTTACGATAAAATTACAAAGCAACCTGTATTTAAATCCTACAGCCTGAGGGAGGGAATAAGTACAAATGTAATCGTCTCGATTATTGAAGACAATGACAATGCACTTTGGCTTGTATCGGAAAATGGGCTTGCACGATTTGACAAGGCAAAGGAAACATGTCGGAATTTCGACCGGTATGATGGTTTCCAGAGTGTCCAAATGGAACAGGAGAGTGCCCTTAAATGTCAATCCGGAGATTTATGGTTTGGGAGCAGGATGGGAATCTTATCATTTAATCCTCAAAAAATAGAAACATATAATTCAGATTATAAAACTTTTATTGTCGACTTTCAATTATCAAACCGTGAATTAAAAAGCTTTAAAGGAAACCCGATATTTAAAGAATCGATCCGATATGCCAATTCCATTACACTCGACCATACCCAGTCAACCTTTGTTATTGAATTTGCAGCTTTAAATTTTTACAATCAAAACCGGGTATCCTATAAATATATTCTGGAAGGATTTGAAGAAGAATGGCACTTTAACGGTAAAAACCGCATTGCATCATATCCAAATATTCCACCGGGAAAATATCATTTCAGAGTTCAGGCAATTGACGAAGCAAATGCATCATTACGATCGGAAAAGATATTGGAAATCATCATTTTACCGCCATGGTGGCAAACATGGTGGGCGTATACCATCTATTTCATTCTCACCATTATTCTGGTATACTACCTGATTCGGGGAGTGATGTTTTACATTAAGATGCGGAATGACATTTATGTGGAACAACGGGTTTCTGAGCTTAAAATCAAGTTCTTCACAAATATATCCCATGAATTGCGAACCCCGTTGACACTTATCATGGGGCCTATTCAGGAACTAAAGCAAAAACAGCAACTCACCGAAAAAGGACTTCAATACGTATCAATGATTGAAAAGAACGCCAGTCAAATGCTCCAACTGGTCAATCAGATTCTTGATTTTCGCAAGATTCAGAACGGCAAAATGATATTACATGTTTCACAGTTGAACCTGAATGAACTGGTTGATTCGTTTCATAATGAATTCAGTGTGATGTCTGAAGAAAAAGAAATCAGTTTTACGTTTCATTTTTTTGACGACAGTATATTCATTTGGGGAGACAAGGAAAAACTCGAAATTGTTATTCGGAATATTCTTTCAAATGCTTTTAAATTCACACAAAAAGGTGGAAGTATATTGGTAACATCCGGATTATCAGATGACGGATTATGTTGCTTCGTGCAAGTTCAGGATACGGGCATTGGCATTCCGCAAAATAAAATTGCTGAGATTTTTGAACGTTTCTTCCAGGGTGAAAATTCAAAGAACACCTATTATCCGGGAACTGGAATTGGTTTAGCACTTTCTAAAGAAATTGTCAACTTACACCACGGTAGCATAACTGCTGAAAGTAAACCGGAAATAGGGACAAAATTTACTGTTGAATTAAAATTGGGAAAGGATCATTATAATCCTTCAGAAGTAAACTTTTACGAAAATGATACAGTCAATGAATTATCACAAGGGGAAAATGAGGCTGAATCAGACGATAACTTATTGAAAGAAACGACAGAAAACAAAAATGCCTTACCGACATTATTAGTCGTGGAGGATAATAAAGATTTATGCAATTTGCTCAAGCTGCAGTTGGAAGACAGATATAAGGTTTACATTGCCGGAAATGGAGTGGAAGGTTTGAAAAAAGTGAATCTATATCATCCCGACATTGTTGTAACCGATCAAATGATGCCTGAAATGACAGGAACAGAGATGTTGCAACGTATTCGCAATGATTTCCAGATCAGCCATATCCCGGTAATAATCCTGACGGCTAAGAATGACGATGAGGATAAGATAAAAGCCATTAGCATGGGAGCCAATGCATATATTACAAAACCGTTCAACAAGGAATACCTGATAGCCCGTATCGAACAATTATTGAGTGACAGAAAAGTTTTCAGGGATAAAATATGGAACCAGGGGAAAACAGAAATACCCGAAAACAACGACACGTACGAAAACTACCTGATGAAAAAAGATATTCAATTCCTCGATAAGATTCATGAGGTTATTGAGGAGAATATTGATAACAGTGACTTTAACATTGATACTATTGCCGACAACATTGGATTGAGCCGGTCGGCATTCTTTAAGAAACTAAAGAGTCTTACAGGGTTGGCTCCGGTTGATACGATTAAAGAAATTCGTCTTACCAAGTCAATAGAATTGCTTAAGAATACCGATATGACTATTTCTGAGGTGGCTTTTGCGGTCGGATTTAAAGAATCAGGCTATTATGGCAAATGTTTCAGGAAGAAATATGACCAGACTCCAACAGAATATATAAGTAAATTCAGAAAAAAGTGATTTGTCTGATTACAAAAGACTTTGTTGTTCGTTTTAAGAATATAAATATATTCGAATGAAAAGAAATCAATTCAACAAAGCTTTATCGTTATTGGTGTTAACTGTTTCTGTAGTGCCAGTAATGGCTCAATACCCAATAATCCCGGACTCCGTTAAGGAAAGAGCCGCCCGTCAGACAAAAGAGTGCGAGATGAAATCGGATGTAGCGTGGGAAAAAGCGCTTCCGATAGTAATGAAGGAAGAAAAGTCAGGTCGCCCCTATAAGCCATGGGCATCAAAACCCGAAGATTTATTGAAAGCCGGGATTCCTGCTTTTCCGGGTGCTGAAGGAGGTGGTGAATATACTGCCGGTGGTCGTGGAGGAAAAGTAATAGAAGTAACCTCACTGGCTGATTTCGGGCCTGGATCATTCAGGGAAGCATGCGAAACGGGAGGTGCCAGAATTATAGTTTTTAATGTCTCGGGTATCATCCGAATATCCACACCAATTCACGTCAGAGCACCTTATGTAACAATTGCCGGACAGACTGCTCCTGGTGATGGCATATGCGTTACCGGAGCTTCTTTTTTGATTGATACCCATGATGTAATCATGCGTCATCTTCGCTTTCGCAGGGGGGCTCAGGATGTCGCATTCAGGGATGATGCCATTGGAGGAAATCCCATGGGCAACATCATGATCGACCACTGTTCTGCCAGCTGGGGTTTGGATGAAAACATGTCCATCTATCGCCATGTATATGATCGCGGAGCAACCGGGAAAGGGCTAAAACTTCCGACTGTCAATGTCACCATTCAAAATTCGATATTTTCCGAAGCAATGGACACCTATAATCATGCCTTTGGATCAACCTGTGGGGGACACAACTGTATGTTTACCCGCAACCTGTATGCATCAAATATCAGCCGTAATTGTTCCGTTGGAATGGATGAAGGATTCAATTTTGTCAACAATGTCATTTATAACTGGTGGAACCGTTCGGTAGATGGAGGTGATTATAACAGCCAGTTTAATATTATAAATAATTATTTCAAGCCGGGACCTATTACTCCATTGGATAAACCAATATCCTACCGGATTCTTAAACCGGAAGCCGGAAGGGACAAAAGCAGACCTGTTACATTTGGAAAAGCTTATGTTTCGGGAAATATTGTTGAAGGAAATGAAAAAGTAACTAAGAATAACTGGGACGGTGGGGTTCAATTATCAGAAGAACACGAGGGAGGAGATTACTTACCGAAAATCAGAGTCGACAAACCTTTTGTAATGCCGAATGTAACTGTAATAAGTGCAGAACAAGCCTACAAATCGGTGTTAGAAAACGTTGGAGCCAATTTTCCAAAACGTGACGCGGTCGATACACGGGTCATTAAAACGGTTATTGCAGGAAAAGCAATTTATGTAGAAAATGCACCTGAATTTATCCCTAAATATGTAAAACGACGTTTACCTGCCGATTCTTACAAAAAAGGGATTATCACTGATATCCGTCAGGTAGGTGGACTTCCTGAATACAATGGAAAGCCTTATCTGGATTCGGATCATGACGGTATGCCTGATGCCTGGGAAAAAGCCAATGGCCTGAATCCGAATGATCCTACCGATGCAGTAAAAGATTGTAACGGCGATGGGTATACCAATATCGAAAAGTATATCAATGGGATTAATACAAAAACAAAAGTAAACTGGAAAGATGAAAAGAACAACCGTGATACATTGGCAAAAAGGAAGAGCTTGCTCTAATTGCTGATTATCAGGTATGGTTTATCATTCAGTTTAACCCATTCAATAAAACGTTTATCAAATGAGTATTATAAAAAACACTGGGATTTTTCTATGCATGGTATGTCTTGGATGTATGGAGTCAGTTGCTGCACAATCTTTTGCATTACAGATAAAAAAAGATGTCATAACTTATTCGCAGGATCCGAAAGGGAACCGGATTCTCGACTTTTCATACTGTGGATACAAAAGTTCGGAACAGGATATCCCCGATTTTAAAAATATAATCTTCGTTCCACATATCGAAGGCGATGCGACGGGAATTATACAGCGTGCTATCGACTATGTTTCAGCCTTAAAACCAGACAAACAAGGATACCGTGGAGCTGTGTTACTTGACAAAGGAGTGTTCAACCTGAACAAAAGTCTTTGGATACAGGCATCCGGCGTGGTATTGCGAGGCAGTAATAAGCATGAGACAATTTTAATGAAACATGGGGTCGATCGAAGCGCTTTATTGCACATAGAAGGCTTAAACAATCAGTTGATAAAAGATTCACTTAAACTGGTTTCAACCTATGTTCCGGTAAATCAATTAAAACTTGAACTTACTTCTGCCGGCAAAATAAAAGTCGGTGACAGATTAAAAATTGTTCGCCTGTCATCAAAGGAATGGATTGCCTCACTCGGTTGTGACATTTTTGGAGGTGGTATCAGTGCTTTAGGCTGGAAACCCGGTGATATGGATGTTACCTGGGACAGGACAATTGCCGCTATTGAAGGAAATACAATAACCATAAATGCCCCACTGACAGCATCCATCGATCCTCAACTTGGCGGAGCCAGGGTGTATAGTTACAAATGGGACGGACGTATTTCGGATTCAGGGGTTGAAAATCTATCCATGATATCCGATTATAACAAACAATATCCAAAAGATGAAGATCATTGCTGGACAGGAGTCTCAATAGAAAATGCTGAAAATTGCTGGGTTCGTCAGATTAATTTTACGCACTTTGCAGGAAATGCCGTTTTCCTGCAACCAACATCTTCGCAAATTACCGTGGAAGATTGCATTTCGAAAGAACCAGTTTCAGAAATAGCAGGTTTCCGCAGGATTACATTTTATACTATGGGACAGCAGAATCTGTTCCAACGATGTTATTCGGAAGATGGAATAAATGATTTTGCTGCCGGATATTGTGCTCCCGGACCGAATGCATTTGTACAATGTGCAGCCAAAAGGGCTTTAGGTTTCAGTGGTGCAATCGATGCATGGGCTTGTGGATTATTATTTGATGTCGTTGATATCGATGGGAACAACCTTACATTTAAAAATCTGGGACAAGGAAAGAATGGTGCCGGATGGGGAACAGCAAACAGTTTATTCTGGCAATGTACCGCTTCAGAAATTGAATGTTATTCTCCGGCAAAGGATGCGCTGAACAGGGCATATGGATGTTGGGCACAATTTTCAGGTGATGGAGAATGGGCAGAATCGAATAATCACGTTCAACCCCGAAGCTTGTATTATAATCAACTTGCTAAACGATTAAATCAGAATGTATCTTCACGCGGCCGTATTTTACCAAAAAATACCGACGCTTCCAGTAGCCCTTCCGTAGAAGTGGCAGCTGAAATGGTAAAAGAATCTTATATCCCATTGCTGACACTCGAGAATTGGATTGAACAAGCCACCTTTACCCCTTCAATTGCTCATTCTTCCCTAATGACGACCAATGAATTGAAAAGCAAACCCATGAAAGTGAATGCATACGTACCAACTATTGCTATTGAAAATGGACGTCTGGTGTGTGATGGTGCATTAATCACCGGTAGCAAGCTTGATGTACAATGGTGGAACGGTAAACTGAAACCAAATTATATAGATTCATACTTAACCAGGCCTCATGTGACAAGGTTTGTTCCCGGACGTGAAGGTTTCGGACTTACTGACAGGATTGATTCGGTAGTTTCCTCCATGGATGCAAATGGTATTGCAATTCTGGATCATAATTACGGGCTATGGACCGATCGACGACGTGATGATCATGAGAGAATACGTCGCCGTGATGGGGATGTATGGGCACCGTTTTATGAACAGCCTTTTGGCCGGAGTGGTGAAGGGACAGCCTGGGATGGTTTATCGAAATATGACCTAAATAGACCGAATGCCTGGTATTGGTACCGATTGAAAGAGTTTGCCGACAAAGGACAACAGAAAGGGTTGCTCCTGTTTCACGAAAACTTTTTCCAGCATAATATCATTGAAGCAGGTGCGCACTGGGTGGATTGTCCATGGCGTTCGGCCAATAACATCAATGACCTCGGATTTCCGGAGCCTGTAAACTTTGCGGGGGATAAGCGTATTTTCAGGGCAGATATGTTTTACGACATTTCAAATCCTGTACGCAAACAATATTACCGGACTTACATCCGTCAATGCCTGAATAATTTTGCAGATAATAAAAATGTAGTGCAACTTATCAGTGCTGAATTTACAGGGCCACTAAAGTTCGTTAAGTATTGGCTGGATGTAATTGGTGAATGGGAAACTGAAACAGGGAAAAAAGCAACCATTGCTTTAAGTACTACCAAAGATGTGCAGGATTCTATTCTGAATGATCCTAAGAGGGCAGCTATTGTTGATATCATCGACATCAGGTACTGGCATTATAAAAACGATGGGACTGTCTATGCGCCGCTTGGCGGACTTAATTTAGCTCCACGTCAGCATGCCCGATTAATGAAAGTTGGTAAGGTCACTTTCAATGAAGCTTACAAAGCCGTTCTTGAGTATCGGACTAAATTCCCGGGTAAAGCTGTAACGTATAATACTGAAAATTACCCCGACATGGCGTGGGCAGTATTGATGGCAGGTGGATCGTGTCCTTCGTTGCAGGTTAAAGAGGTTGAGTTCTTAAAAGCAGCCGCGCAAATGGAAGTAGAGGATGTAAAAATCGGTAATTACAAGCTGTTGGTAAAATCTGGTACGGGAATTATCATTTTCGCCCAATCAAAATCAGATATTCCCATTCAACTGGAAGCAGGAAAATATCAACTTAAGTATATTGATGGCAAGACAGGAATGACAACACTTTTGAATAAATCGATTCCTGGCAATCAGGTGTACAACCTAACAGCAGATAAAGCAGGGAACGGAGCATACTGGATTCAAAAACTATAAAAGAATCCTTTTTAGTTTGCACTATTTTTTAAAAAAGCCGGAACAACCGAAAGGTAGTTCCGGCTTTTTATATTTAGGCTGTTTGTGGTATTAACACAAAAATATGTTCTAAAGCAGGTTACCTGAATTTACCATATCCAAATCAGAATTTCCAACCACTTCAGATGACAACCCTGTATTTTTGTTGCATAGAAATTAGTAACCAATTTATTCAATACCGTGATGGAAAATTCATACTCGCTTAAATCACCTTATTTAAATACTGATGTTCAGACATCCGAATTACTGGTCAATTTTATAAACGGCGATACAGCTGCATTCTCAAAGCTGTATAACATGCATGTCAATCTGCTCTATAATTACGGATGTAAATTAACCACCGATGTAGAGTTGCTAAAAGACTGTATTCAGGATGTTTTTATTAAAATCTACAACAAAAGGACCGACCTGGATACAGTTGCCAATTTCAAATCTTATATCATTATATCACTTAAAAATAAATTGTGTGATGAAAGCCGAAAGCGCGTAAACCTTTCGGATGTGGCAGTTGAAGAACTGGACATTATTTCGGGCGACAATATAGAAAAAGATTATATCGACAATGAAAAAGAAATGCTGAACAATGTCTTCGTCACTAAAATACTGGACCAGTTATCTCCCCGTCAGCGTAAAGCAATCGTTTTATACTATATTGAAGAAAAGAAATACGAAGAGATATGCATGTTAATGGAAATGAATTACCAGTCTGTCCGTAACCTTATTCACCGGGGCATTTCAAAAATGCGTTCTTGCGCAGTTTAATTAATTAAATAATTGATTTATTTGAGTACAACTCAATATAAAGTTGCGTCTTTAGTATAAATTAAACGCAACTTCGTGAATTCAACTACTAATAAACGTTTGCTAAGCCTACTGATTAATGATGATTTCATTAATTACGTTCTCAATCCCAATCTTATACTCAATGAGATGTGGGAGGATTACATGAGTACTCACCCCGAAGACATACCTGTATTGAACGAAGCGAAGTATATATTACTAGGTGGAAATGTAATTAATGAACTTTCTCCTGAAGAGGTTTCCGATCTTGAACATGATATTTTCGATAAATGTGGATTAGCTTCCTGCTAAGTTTTATTAAAAGAACATCTCCAAACCTTTTAATTTTATTGTCTGTATTATTGCCGGATTGTAAATCAAGCATGTTTTGTTGAGCTATTAATCTGTCAACAATTCCCACCTCTCTTTTATTTCTACTTTTAAAATAACTCTTGATTCTTACCGGTCGATTTACCCATCCCTCTTTGTAACTTCCCTGGAAATTACAATCTAAATTTTCATTTTTAACTCAGGAATACACTAAATACGATCCTAAACAGGTATGTATTTAGAATGTGATGCCTCATTACAAAGGTATACTGAAAGGCAAACGCAATTAGGTAAAAAATAAATAGATTGAGAACTCTTTAGTTTATTTTCTGCCGTTTTATCACTCTCTTTTTTGTACTTTTGCAAAAAACAGTAAATAGTAAATCTTTTGACTTCCAACAAAAACATATTCAAAGTTACCTATCCGATCTTTCTGACCCTGCTGGCGCAGAACATCATCAATGTCACCAATACGGCCTTCCTGGGTCGTGTGGGAGAAGTGGAACTGGGAGCCTCTGCCATTGGTGGAGTATTTTACTTTGCCATTTACATGATCGGGTTTGGTTTTAGCCAGGGAGCCCAGATTCTGATCGGCAGGCGAAATGGAGAGAAGAATTATAAGCAAATCGGTCCGATATTCAACAACAGCCTTATATTCAATTTTCTGATAAGCGCAGTTATTTTTGGGCTGTCAGTCAAAGGAGTTCCGCATATCATGAAGCTTCTGGTAAGTTCGGAGCATGTGTACAAAGCATCG
>Ga0302209_10000836_pt1 | contig 14079 bp, 9 predicted proteins | sample II_Fen_E3_1_FD_194574 | JGI IMG/M metagenome (GOLD analysis project Ga0302209, IMG submission 194574) | Peat permafrost microbial communities from Stordalen Mire near Abisko, Sweden - II_Fen_E3_1 | ecosystem: Environmental > Terrestrial > Soil > Wetlands > Permafrost | place: Sweden: Abisko...
AATTACGAAGGGTATCAGGCACCTGCCAGCTTAAGCCTTCATCTTTTGAAACCCTGTAATAATTTTTGGTTGCCTTATCAGTCCTGTTTCCAAAAACCAACAATTTGTTATCATACGAAATTACTGAAGCGCCTATAGACAAAGTATCCAATGAATGGTTTTCCAGACTAAAATCAACCCAATAAACCCCATCTTCCGAGCTCCAGTTATTTTTCAATGGAATACCTGCAGTTGAATATCCTCCCAATACCAGCACCTTTGGTTTCCCAGTTGAAGTATTGAATGATACTGAAGCAAAATCTTTCACTGGAAAATTAGCAGGAATTGTGCCAGTAGTCATATCTGTATTTAAAAAATTCCCGTCAGTTGAAATTGAGAAATGATAACTGCCATCTGCTGTTGACTGAACAACTGCCCAAAGTTGACCATTAAGAACATAAAGAAGCGATTTGAACGTGTAATTGGTAACTGATTTTTTAGTCCAGGTCAACCCATCTGTTGAAGAGTAGATATTTGTTCCATCCTGCGTTAAATAGAGTTTTCCATTAAATTGTATCATATCATTCAAAGGGGTGTTCACAGGCAAACCGGTGACTGTCGCCGAAGCCCAATTGTATCCATTATTTGAGGTGTACAGGTATGCATTTGAACCATCATTTGAATAGTAATACATAATATCATTCAGAATAACGGTTTTTTGACTCGTTAAATTGGCAGATGCATTCAAATTATCAGTGGCTTTATTCCAGAGATACAATTCGGGATCAACTTTATGTACATTTACAGTAATTGTATAATCTTTATAAGCTGTATGATCTGCAGTATAATTTGCAGCATAATTTCTTAAACCGATTGACTGCGTGAAATCAATGGTATCTTTTCCTGAACCTGAAACAATTGCAGAATCCTTTTTATATTTATAGCCACTTTTAAACCTCAACATTGTTCCCGCTGAACTTGCAAAGCTAAAAGTAGGGTAAACACTGTCAACACGTGTTTTATATGGCAACGAGTCAACATTTATAATTGTATCACCAACCAATGTAAATACTGCAGTACTTAAATAGGGGATACTGTCATTAGCAGCAAAGGTCAGGGAGACAAAGGTAGGGTCACTTGACGCTGTTGTAACAGTGCTAGTATCCAAACATGAACTAAGTAAAATAATTGAAGAGATAGAAAATATTAGCCTGAACTGATTGAATTTCATAAATACAAAGTTTTTTTGAACGGACAAAGTTAAAAACATTTTAGGTCATCTTTAGCGCACTTCCTAAGATTTATTGTTTTTTATCATTAAAAATGAGATTTTTGGGAGAAAGTAAAATGAAATAATTTATAAATTGAAGATACACTCAAAATTCAATGTAAAAATATATCTATTTTAATTCAACCATTACCGGACAATGATCAGAATGAACCGCATCTGAAAGTATTGCAGCCGACTTTAATTGTTCACGAAGTGATTCACTCACCCAATGATAATCTATACGCCAACCGGCATTCCGTGAACGGGCAGCTCCAAGGTAACTCCACCAGCTATATTGTTCAGGACGTTGATCAAAAACACGGAAAGAATCGACCATGCCGGAAGCTTCATATTGATCAAGCCATTCACGCTCTTCAGGCAGAAATCCTGAAACCCCTTTCTGTCTTTCAGGATGGTTTATATCAATGGGTTTGTGGCAGATATTATAATCTCCACATACAACGATATTGGGCCTTGTCTTTCGTAAGTCAATAATAAATGGTAAAAAAGCTTTTAAAAATTCCATTTTCAAAGCTTGGCGTATTTCACCCGATGAACCGGACGGAATATAGACACACACAACTGACAGATCTCCAAAATCGGCACGGATAACTCTTCCTTCGGAATCAAAACCTTCATGTTGCATGCCAATAACAACATTGTCAGGTGCAATACGGCTTAAAATGGCAACACCGCTATATCCCTTTTTCACAGCCGAATGTATGTATGACGTATATCCCAGTTTTGCAAAAAGCATTGTATCTATCTGATCTGGTTGGGCTTTAGTTTCCTGAAGGCAAAGTACATCAGGAATTTCCTGTTGAAGCCATTCAGTAAAATTTTTGTTTAGTGCAGAACGAATCCCATTGACGTTGTACGAAATAATTTTCATTGATTTACCTTTTTGACTTGTTTAAATAATTCAGATGCAAATACAAAATCATTCAGAGCTTCATTATGAACATGAAAAATATCTTTATTGTTCCCTTGCCATGCTTTTTCACCGTTTTCTATAAAAATAATATTTTCGCCAATCTCCATGACCGAGTTCATATCATGTGAATTAATTATGGTTGTAATTCCAAAAAGATGGGTGATTTCATGTATAAGTTTATCAATTATGAGCGATGTTTTAGGATCCAGCCCTGAATTTGGTTCATCACAAAACAAATAAGTTGGCTGAAGGGCAATGGCACGGGCAATGGCAACTCTTTTTTGCATACCTCCACTAATTTCGGATGGAGCTAAACCGAAAGCTTTTTCTTCAAGATTCACTTGTTTCAGGCAGAAAAAAGCGCGTTCGGTCATTTCTTCTTTTGAAGTTTGAGAAAACATCTCCAGTGGATACATTACGTTTTCCAATACCGTCAGTGAGTCGAAAAGTGCTGAACCCTGGAACAACATACCTACTTCACGCCTTAAAATCCGGATATCCTTCATCTTCATATCCGGCAAATTACGTCCATCATATTCAATACGTCCTTTATCAATACGGTGTAGTCCTATGATGCTTTTCATTAATACCGTTTTTCCTGAGCCGCTTTGACCAATTATCATGTTGGTTTTGCCTGTTTCAAAAACAGCAGATACATTTTTCAATACCTGATTTCCGTCAAAAGATTTATCTACATTTTTTACTTCTATCATTTTATCTTTTAATGAAATTAATTCAACATTAGACTGGTAATAAGGATATTGAAAAACAAAACAAGGATACTGGCATTTACTACTGCATTGGTACTGGCTTTACCAACATCCAAAGCACCACCGTATGCATAATACCCGTAAAAAGAGGCTACTGAAGCTATAATAAAGGCAAAAAATAATGACTTAACGACAGAATAAAACACATAAAAAGGAACAAAGGCATACTGGATACCTGATAAATAATCACCTGTAGTAATTATAGTTGTAAGTAGCCCAACACCATAGCCACCAATTAAACCCAGGGCCATACTGAATATCACTAAAAAAGGCATCATGACAACAAAAGCAACTATTTTAGGTAAAATCAAATAACCTGCTGAATTTACCCCCATAATTTCTAGTGCATCAATTTGTTCCGTAATTCGCATGGTACCAATTTCAGATGCAATATTTGACCCCACCTTACCCGCTAAAATCAAACACATGATGGTGGAAGAAAACTCAAGTAACAATGTATCCCTTGTAACCAGACCGGTTGTATAACTGGGCAATAAAGGATTCGCTGAATTTAGTTTTGTTTGCATGGTCATAATTGCACCAATGAAAACAGAAATAATAATCACAATTGGTAAAGATTGCAGCCCTAGCTTTTCCAGCTCTTTGGGGAATTGACGAAAAAACATTCTTCGACTGTCAGGCAAAACCAAGACCCGTTTCATTAGCAAAATATATTTGCCGGTATCATTTAATAAACTCATGATGAATAATTAAGGAGTTAGGAATAAGTTATTAGTATAACACATTAAAACAGGAAATAAAATCTCTATAGAAAAATATACTTTCATTCAAAAGTGCAAATATACTCATTTTTTGAATAACATTAAAATGACTAAAAAGTTGAAAAGAGTTTATTTTTCAATGATTGTATATCCACCAATAAAAAAAGAGGAAACAATAGTTCCTCTTTTTTATATCGCTTAATCAGTTTTAGATCCTTTGATACCAGAATCTCACAAATGTCAGTCTCTTAGTTTATTTATTCACGACATCAACCGGTAAGGTTTGGCGGATATCCTTTGAAGAAGACCCGATCATAATAATGAATTTCCCGGGTTCAATATCCCAGGTTTGAGTTTTATCATTGAAGAAAGCCCAGTCCTTTACAGGTAAATTAATTTCAACCTCTTTGCTTTCGCCGCCTTCCAACATTACTTTAGAAAATGCTTTTAATTCTTTCAGTGGACGAAGCACGGAGGATTTTACATCCGAAATATAAACCTGTGCAGCTTCAGCACCTCTTACCTTTCCTGTATTTTTCAGCGAGAAGGTAAGTTTTACAGTTTCAGTTCCGGCATATGAGGTCTTATCGGTTTTAATTTTACCATATTCAAATGTTGTATACGACAACCCATGCCCAAAAGCAAATAAAGGAGTTATTTTCCTGGTGTCGAACCAACGGTAACCAACCAGGATATCTTCCATGTACTTTTCTTTTCCATTGTCACCCGGATAGGATTCCTTGCCAAAAGATTGTGCAGCATTATCTTCCAGCTTCTTAGGGAAAGAAAATGGTAACTTACCGGAAGGATTCACTTCCCCGGTGATCACGTTTGCCATCGCAGTCCCTGCTTCAGAACCAAGATACCAGCCTTGAAGAATAGCCGGCACTTCATTTACCCACGGCATGGCTACTGCATTACCACTGTTCAGAATTACCACCACATTTTTATTGACCTTCAACAACGCAGCGATTAGTTTATCCTGGCCAAAAGGCAAGTCCAATGACTTACGGTCACCCCCTTCACAATCCTGGTTATGATTCTTATTTAATCCTCCGACGAACAATACAATATCTGCATCTTTAGCTATTGCTACTGCAGCTGACAATAAAGAATCAGCATTTAATTTAGATGCTGCTTCACGCCCATAGTCCGATTTGCCGGAAGCGTATCCTTTGGCATAAATAATATGATCTGCCCCGTATTTCTTAATGAAGCCCTGTAATGGTGAGACTTCATAGGCAACTTTCAACGAAGAAGACCCACCACCGATTGTAAGGCTACGGGTAGCATTCTCTCCGATTACAGCAATCTTTTTATACTTTCCTACTGCTATCGGGAGAAGTTGCTTGTCATTCTTCAGCAACACAATTCCCTGTTCTGCAATCTGACGGGCAGCATCTGAATGTTCGGGACTTACGAATTTACCAAACGGACGGTTGGCACTCATGGTCGTACGGAAAATAAGTTTTAAGATCCGTCTTACTTTGTCATTCAGGAGTTCTTCACTGTATTTCCCTGACTTTAATCCTTTTAAAAATGGATTTGCCAGGTAATATTCAGCATATGTTGAAGTGGCTTTCGATGTTAAGCCGTTTGTGGAAGTACCCATTTCAAGGTCAAGGCCGTTATTCACAGACTGGTCTGAATCATGCACACCACCCCAGTCACTGATGACAACTCCGTCAAAAGCCCATTCACCTTTCAGAATTTTGTTCAACAACAAGTCATTGTGACAGCAATGTTCTCCCCTGAACTGATTGTAAGACCCCATGATGGACCATGCTTTTCCTTCCACAACGGCTGCTTTGAATGCCGGGAGATATATTTCACGCAGTGCACGGTCGCTTACCTCGACATCAATCGTCATTCTGTTGACTTCCTGGTTATTTAATGCAAAATGCTTTACACAGGCAGATACTCCATTTTGTTGTACACCCTGGATATATGGAACAACCATACGGGAAGAAAGATACGGGTCTTCTCCCATGTATTCAAAATTACGTCCGTTGAGTGGCGTCCTGTAGATATTGACACCCGGTCCTAACAGTACTGTTTTATTACGGTAACGTGCTTCTTCACCGATAGACTGTCCGTATATCAATGACATTTGAGGGTTAAAGCTCGCTGCCAGGCAAGTTAAAGCCGGAAATGCCGTACACGAATCATTCGTCCACTTAGCACCCGACCATTCATCCCAGAATACTTCTTCACGTAAGCCGTGAGGGCCATCATCAGTCCATACTTCAGGTATTCCCAGACGTGGGACACCTTTGGAACTAAATTTAGACTGGGCATGACACATAGCCACTTTTTCTTCCATTGTCATCTTTGAAAGTGCACTTTCTATTCGCTTGTCAATGGGTTGGTTGACATCTAAATAAATTTCTTTCTGACCTTTCACTGTACCAAAACAAAAAATCATACAGAATAAAGTGATAGAAATAATACTGTTTTTTTTCATTTTTATTAAATTGATTAATTCGAATTTTTATTCATATGTTGTTCTATATCAACCTAAAATAAGTAATAGTATCTATTTAATGATATATTATTAAAATTCCAAAAGCTTATATTTCAGCATCCTGTTAATTATTAATTATTAATTATTTAAGGTTGTACATCTGACATCCAGCCATTAAAAAAGCTCCCACTCCATATACTTCGGTCATGTCGGCAGTTACACTCTTAGGATCGGCACCTATGGGTTGCACCCAGCCGACTTTTCCATCAGGATGCACAGCTGAGTTCAGTGCTTTCCATGCTTTTAGTACAATTGGCCTATACTTTTTCGAAGGAAGAAACCCTCTGTTTATCCCCCATGCCAACCCGTATGTAAAGAATCCCGAGCAACTCGTTTCCGGCATAGGATAACTTTTAGTATCCAATAAACTGGAATGCCAAAAGCCTTTTTTATCCTGCAATCCGGCAACCCGTACCATCATTTCCTTGTAAAGTTTGATGTATTTTAACCTGTCAGGATGATTTTCAGGCATATTATCTATGATCATGCACAATCCGCCAACTACCCAACCGTTACCTCTTCCCCAGAATATCTTTTCTCCATTTGCCTCTTTCCGGGTTTTATAACGTGTATCGCGGTAAAACAACCTTTGTGACTTATCGTATAAGGTATCATAGGTCACTTTATATTCTTCATTCATAAAATCAAGATATTTAGCGTTTCCGGTAATCCTTGTTGCTCGTGCATAAGCCGGAGGTGCCATAAACAAGGCATCACACCAACTCCAACGGGTATTATTTCCACTACGGGTAAAATCCAGATCTCCGTATGTTCGGTTAGCCAGTACAAAGTCCATTCGTTTCAAGGTGGGTTTTATCATAGCCGAATCCTTGTAGTGGTCAAACAACTCAAGGTATAGTTGGCTCACACAGATGTCATCGGCATGAAACAAACTGGGTCCAGGGCTATATGCTTGCTTTTCCCCAATTGACTTTAAAAAATTAAAATACACTTCTTCCTTACTTAACCTTGCCCAATCAAGCATACCCAGGTACATGGCACCATTTGTCCAGGACCACAGTGCATGGGAGTTTTTATATTGCGATCCAGCTTTTACCTGGCCTTCAAAATGTGATAACTGCCAGTCAGCGACCTTCTGCATAGTTTGATAAATTTGTTTCTTGTCAACAGAAGCTTCCGCTAGGCTCAACAGGCAAATACAACTGAGAATGAAGGTCAGAAAATTACGTTTCATAAATAATATCGTTACTGTTAATTTTATTGCTAATTCTTTCAAACCCTGACAAGTCTCTCCTTCTGAGTTCATCATCCTCTGAAGGATAGTTTCATTGGTTAGGGCAGTAGGCGTATTCCGGCGTAAATTTACGTTAAATATCTATTTCTGTCAAATTTCGGCTGTGTTATTTAAACACTTTTAAAAAAAAACATTATCTACCACCCAAGGCTAATCAGGTTAACATAATCTCCATCGGGTATCGGTGATGGTCTTACCAAGGTTTATCTTACTTTGTTTTATCAAAATAATCAATCAGGTTATACACCTTCATGTTGAGGTCTTTCATTTTTTCAACTAAAGGGGTATAGGGTTTGTAGTCAATCTTCACAATCCCTTTATTGCCATCGATATTCGAAGGATCAGCCTTGATTGTAGGGTCATTGTCCATATATTTAAACCAATGCCATCCCACGCAATACGTTGATTCTAAAAGTGCCAGAGTATAATTCTGATAGGCATAACCCCTTTCCAACTGGGTTTTCACTATCCAACCGGCACCTCCTGTATTAGCCAACCCGGAGTCTTCCCCTTTGGTATAAAATTCGGTTACCATAAATGGTTTCTTCAGGTTCGTACCCCAATTGCTCATCGAAGTACTGTCCGGAGTCCAGACGCCATAATAATTGATCGCCAGAATATCCACATTCTTTCCAAACGCCTGCATAAAGTACGGATCATTCAATGCTTCCTTTACATTCACCCGGGATCCCAGGTTCATGTGATTCGTATCATATTTCTTCAGGGCAGCATTCACAACCCCGGAATAAGTTTCACCTATATAACCCAGGAATCTGGCTCTTACATCGGCATTGGTCGTATCAGCTTCCGTATACTTGTTATCATCAAGCCATTTTTTAGTAGCCAGGTAATTTTCATTTATTAATGAGGTTTTGCCCAACCTTAAAAACATATTCAGGCTTTTTCCATAAAAAGGCAATTCATTATCGGTGAAATATCCAAAAAGATTTTTATCTTCTTTATTCTTTACCAGTTCTTTGGCTCTTTTGTTGCAATAATCGGCAAAGCCTTTTTCAAAAACAAAAATTGCATTGTTCGGATACCCCATATGACCTGATTGCTGATAAGTCCTGCTGCTACCGTAGCCACTCATCCAGTTCAGGATAATGGTATAAGCCAGAGGTTTTGTAAGTTGGCGTGGATTAGAAGTAATCGTTGAAACAGCCGACCAAGAACCGGCAACATAAAAGCCGATTTCATTCAGATAATCCATAGTGCTGCTCATCCACGTAGCTGTATTATTATCATAGTTGGTCGCAAATGCATTGTTAGAGATAGTGCCTTTCCCCGGTTGAACGGCATTTACTGCACGGCAGATATTTAGATATCCTTCGGGGTCAACAACCCACCAGCGTCCGTTAATCAGCTCAGCTCTGAAAAAGCCGGTAGCTTTTGTTTTCTTGTCTGTCCTGCTTCCGTAGATATTGACAGGAACTGATTTTTTTACCTTGAATCCCGTCAATTGATCAATGGTTCGGGTATTATAGGTTTTATAAGCCGTAGAAGGCTTTGTTTTAGCGTCCACATTGAGTTCATGTGTTGAACCGATTACCTGGCACGTTGCTAATAAGGGAAAAACCAGGAATGAAACAAGGAAAACAAAAAGCAGTTTACAGTTTTTCATAAAATAGGTGTTTGTAATATCAAGTTTGTTTGTTAGAAATGCAGATATAAAAAGTCCGGCACGTGAATCAAATTATCCGATCCGATGCTCCATTCAGAATAAATGGGAATTTGATTTGGTCAATATATGCATGGATGATTATGAAAAGGTCACGATAGTAGAATTAGTACGTCCATCTGGTTATTCAAATTTTTTATCAAAAAACTGTGTCAGTTCATACACATATTCGTTTAGTTTATTAATATTTTCCATCAATGGTGCATATGGTGTAAAATCACTGTTTACGATTTCTTTATTTGAATCCCGGTTTGAAGCATCGGTATTTAAATTCAACGGGTCGTTATCCTGATAGGTAAACCAATGCCAACTCACACAACATTTGTTTTGAAGAAGGTTAATGGCAAAGTTCTGATAGAAATGTCCCCTGTCCAGTTGACTCGGCACATTCCAACCTACACCAGTATTGTTTGGCAGACCGGAGTCTTCACCCTTGGTATAGAAACTTATTGAATATAAAACAAACCATTGTGAGTTTTAAGATCATAAAACCTATTTTGAGCAAGTTCCATGCATGACATGACTTCCACATTATTAATGAGAGAAAGAAACAAGAATATGGACATATAAAACCCATAAGAAATGAGGAATTCTCATTCTTTCTGTTTCTATTTTTGTTTTTAGCTAAAAGATTCTTCCTATTCAATCACTTCAGACTTCACATTCTGGTCATTGATCATCACATAGAAATCTCTTTCTCCTAAATATCTTAAGCCGTTTGCATCCATGGATCTCAGGTCATTGCTTCATTCGTACACAATGCTGGGAATACAGTCCATTGGTTTATTTTATGAATTTGCCTGGACTCTTTTTAAATGTCGTAGCATTTCTAACAAAACGAAACGTCCCCAGATTGAAATTGCCTGTATTAAATAGGATTTTTATCTTTAAAGCCCCGGCTTCGAGGTACAGGCTTCCCATCTTGACTGAAGTCCAGTCAGAATAACTTCCTGTATCAGGCAGGGCAAAAGCGGTAACACCGGGTTGACCATTCACCGTTGCTGATATTGAGCCTCCATGACCGGTAACCAACAACGGGTTGGCAGTAGGATAAATATCAACCCCATCGTTTCGATATGAAAAACCAGAGTTCTGATACGATTCAGGCTTCGAGCTTCCTGTCGTATTAATATAATCTACATCATTCCATGTATCGTTGTATGTACCTAAATCATAGTCGGTAGCATTAATAATATCAGATGTTGAAACATCTTTGTATGGCCTTGTTATGTTGTGCGATCCGTAGATATATGCGAAACTCACATCGGGGAACGGAGTACAGTTGGATAACTTAATCCGTTCAACAATATCCAACAGTGCTTTTTGTGCTTCGGCAGTGGTTGGCTTTGGATTTGACGTACTCTTTTTATATTTCATCAATTTATTCCACTCAGGAGTTGCAGTAACCAGCAGTGGTCCATCGAAAGTGGTAATCTTTTTCCATGGCCAGTTGGACCAGCCAATGGAATTTGCTTCCATAAGTTTAGCCATTTGCGCAAACCATGCATTTGAATTTTCACCTGTTTCACCCAACCAGATAGGCCGGTTGCATGAAGTGCGTAAATTCAGGAACGTTGAAATAGAATTTTGTTCGTTCTTGTTCCAGTATTTATGAAAACTAAATGCCAGGTTCTTATCAGCAGGAAAATCTTTGGTAACCAAAGTTTCCAATCCATTGAAATTGTTCGCATACCCATTTCCTTCTATAAACAATATCCTGGTGCTGTCGGCCTGGCGGATAGCACTTATAATACGTTTATACAGATCTTTCAGCGGTTTGTTTTGCTTGCAGGATCCACCTGTCTTGTCACCTGTTGCCTCAAAATCATAATTTGTTTCGTTTATCAGGTCATATCCGCCAATATAGCTATTGTTCGCAAATTCCCGTGCAATATTCCTCCACAGGACAACTGTCATATCCTGATTTTCAGGACTGTCCCAAAGATCCGGGAAAGCAGGGTTTCTATCCGAAATATCCTTATTATTTCCCTGACCACCGGGAGCTGCATGAAGATCGGGAATAACATACAGATGATTTTTACCTGCCCAGTTTACTACCTGATGGAGCAGACTCAATCCACGGTTTTTCTTTACATCATCTATCCAAACTCCTTTCGGGGTAAAGAATAACCCATAGTGCAACGGCACCCGGATGGTATTGTATCCACTTTGGGCAATAGCATGAATATCGGCCTCCGTAACAAAATTATCCAGCCAGTCATTATAAAATTTATCAGTAGCATCCTCACCGGCAAGTCCGGTTAAGAATGCCCGTATTTCCCACTGGGCACCCGAAGTTCCAAGCATATAACCTTCCTGAATCATCCAACCACCCAGACCAAGACTTTTGATCAGGAACTCTTCGCCATTTTGTTTTACTATTCTTTTACCCTCTGCTTTTAAACGGGCGGTCGCAACATCAGTGCAGCTGGTTGAAATTGAATCAGGATTGCTTACGATGAAAATGGAATTTACCAGTTCTTCCTTGTTTGAAGCCTGTAACGTTGAAATGGAAAGTATGAGATAAAATAAAAAAGCTGATTTTTTCATATTGTTAGAAATGGCTTGATTTGTAGACATTAAATCCCCTGATTAATTCTTATCAAAATACCGGATAAGATTCCATACATTATCATTTAACTCTTTGGCTTTTAGAAGCAATGGCTCATATAGACTATAATCCGAATCAACCAGTCCTTTGTTTGAGTCACGGTTTGAGATATCAGTATTCAGGTTCAACGGGTCATTGTCCTGGTATTTGAACCAGTTCCAGCCAACACAGGATTTGCTACGAAGTAATTCTATCGTAAAGTTTTGATAAAAATAGCCACGATCAAGCTGAGTGCGGACGTTCCAGCCGGCACCCGTGTTGTTGGGCAATCCGGAATCTTCACCTTTGGCATACCATTCTGTAATCAGAAAAGGCTTGCCCGACCAGGTTGCCCAGTTGTTTAATTGTTCCTGTATGGGTTGCCATTTGCGGTAGTGATTGATGGAAATAATATCCATGTACTTCCCGGCGACACGAAAGATCTCGGGATTGGTGAGCTCCTGCTCTTTATCCTGATCAAAGCGGCAACCTAAATACAAATGGTTTGGATCGGCTTTCCGAAGTGCAGAAGTTACTTTTTGCATATATGTTTCAAAATAGAAGCCGGTAAATGACATTCTGTCTTCCTGTGTAATATCACTAACTGAAGCATTTTTACCTTTACGATCGTCCAGCCATTTCTTTGCAGCCAGGTATCCCGGCTCATCTTTTGCCAGGAAGTTAAGATGACGATCCAATGCATCATTTTTCCAGGGCAATTCATTATCGGTAAAATAGCCAATCAGGAATTTATCTTCTTTGAATTTACTCAGACCCGTAACACTTTGAATTATATATTTTTCAAATTCAGGATCAAAAACCATTACCAGGTCAAAACGATAACCCTGCCAATCGTTAAACTTATATTTCCCTCCGAATCGTTTAAGATGTTCAGCCCTGTACATCGACATGGGGTTGACAATGATCGTATAGGGCATTGGCTTTTCCATCTTCCTAATAACATCGATGTCCGACCAGGCGCCCGAACCATTAAAACCATACAATTCAAGCCTGCGGCTTTCTTTTTCTGCCCAAACCGAATCGTTGCCAAATTTAACCTTAAGGCTTTGTATTTGATTATCTGATCCCCCGGGTGTAAAAACAGCCACACCTTTAAAATAGTACGGATACCCATCCGGATCAATCATCCACCAACGGTTGTTGATCAATTCTGTACGAAAAAAACCGGTTGCGTCTTTTTTGTCCTGCAACCAGCTGCCATATTGATTTAGTTTAGGTTCTTTTGACTTTTTAAAGCCGGGGATCCGATCAACAGTCTGGGCATCGTAACTTTTCCATATGCTGTCTTTCGCGTTCTTTCGTGCTTCTACCTGAACTGTTGTCGGTTTACCTAAAGCAGAAACGATAACAGGCATTGAAAAAGCAAAGAACAGGATTGCAATTTTTATTTTTACAGTCATCATATTGGTTATTTAAATTATCGGGAATAAAAATTTCAGCTATCTGAAATTGCATAAAAGTAATTTAGACAATGAAATGTCGGATTTTAAATTCAATATAGTTGAATGCTGATCGAAGGTGCCGACTTGCCAGCATTCGCAGTTTATAAAGCCATCGTGTTGTCGGATTTTAATCCAGGTATAGGTATCGGGGGGATAATATTCTCATTCCACCGAAAACTAATATACACTCGTCTTATGCATAATGAGGAATCGGTGAGTCTTTATTGGGACTTCATTGGGGGTTTCGAGAGGTTCACCCCTCCTAACCCCCTCCTAACCCCCTCCTAACCCCCAGGCAACCCACTCGATACATAGAACAGATAACAGGATAATAATTCTGTTGAATCACAATCTGAACGAAACGTGACCAGCATTAAAATAGGTAGATGGAAATAAGTCATCTTTATATAAAACAATCAATTGTTCCGGATACTTAAGCAAAAAAAATAATTAAGTTAAGCAATTAAAATCGAAAAGACTACAACGTGCATAGAACATTTCTGTTTATTGAAATGCGCTCTCCAGGCAGCATGTCACAATGATGTTACAAATATTCTCTTGTGGAATAGGTAATATCAGCATTCCACTTATTTCAATCCCTCTAAAAGTCCAGAATAAGCATCCTTTCGCTTATAATTGCTATCGAAAGGAAGTGGCCAGTCGGGACAGCCATATTCGGCAGGAATCCATGAATTCGTATCACAAACTCCCCAGAACGTAAAGCCATAACGCTGGGAAGCCGGTAAGTCAAAAAGTGCTTTTACCGTAATACGGTATTTTTCTTTTTGAGCAGCAGCAAGGGTGGCATTGAAAATGATATCCTGCAGTTTATCAGGATTTACTTTAATATCAAATTCTGAAATATGGATCTTCAATCCTGTTTGAGCAGCT
>Ga0302209_10000844_pt1 | contig 14022 bp, 10 predicted proteins | sample II_Fen_E3_1_FD_194574 | JGI IMG/M metagenome (GOLD analysis project Ga0302209, IMG submission 194574) | Peat permafrost microbial communities from Stordalen Mire near Abisko, Sweden - II_Fen_E3_1 | ecosystem: Environmental > Terrestrial > Soil > Wetlands > Permafrost | place: Sweden: Abisko...
CTTTTTCATTACTTTTCTGTATAGTTCAATCACCAAATCTGCAACTAAAACTATACCGTGCTTCTCTCTTAAAGCGGGTGCAAAAGTAGTCCCTTTACCCTTACAATCCAAACTTATTTGACTCTTTTTTCTGTTATAAAACAACTTTTATTTTTAAACTTCTGAAATAAAACTACTTTACATGAGAAAATAATTTTGATTTTATCCGACACAGGATGGTTTTCCAGACAAAACACAAGATTCTATAAAGAATTATTCGTTAGACAGACCCCGTGAAAGATCATAAATGCACCAGACAGGGAGCCAAAAAGAATCACTCGGCAAACAAGAAGAGGCTACAAATAGTAGAAACAAAATGGCATAAATCGGGTAAAACCGAAATAAACCGCAACGGTTATGTTGATTTTTCTTATAAAAACATCAGACAACAAATACGATTTAGGGTTTATGAAGGCATTACAAGTAAAATTCAACTCCGGAGAAAAGAAAAACAGGATACATATATATAATGTATATAGCGAACCTTTATCAGTCATTATATACATTATGGAATAACAACCGGATTCGTTTATAAATTACAATGTCTCTGTTTAGAGTAAAAGGGCGCTTCCCAAATGGTTTACTATTTATCAGTAATTCCGTTTCACTAACTAATATAATTGTCACAGTAACATCGACTGAAAACAAACTACCTTTATCACGAAATTCTAGTTTGTCGTTGCCTGCATATAAATTGATCCAACCGAATGATTCCAGCTTTTGCTTTACTTCATTAGTTGTTATACTTGAATTTAGTTTCAACAGCCTGAATTGCCTTTCGCTACGAATACGGATAATCGCAAAAGCAGATAAACAAAACCCAAATAAAAAGACAATCGGATTAGAATCATTATTCGGATTGTCTGTATATCCTTTGAGAGCAAAGAGTGAAACAGCGCAAATACAAAGAACCAAGAAGTATTTTACAATCACCTCCCAGGTAGATGGCCATTTAAAGTTTGTCCGAATGTAGTTTTCTTGTGCTGTTGTCATATCTCTCGACTATCTTAAACGTTTTGTTTTTCAGTTACACTCACACCCCATCAATTTATGCTGAACGAATTAATGGCCGAAACAGAAGTATTACCCACTTTATCAGTTGTAACAACTTTCCAATAATAAGTCTTGCCACTCGTAAGAGTTTGCGTAGCAGTGCTGGCTGTTTGTGACGTAATTGCCGCTGTGGTGGCATTTGTATTGTCCAGATACAGGGAGTAACCGGCAATGTCATTGTCAGGATCGCTGCCGGTCCATTGAAAAGTAACCTGTACTGATGCAGCACCGTTTGAAGCGATGGTAGTTCCCGACGTCGGTGATGTCAGATCGGCTGCAAAAGGAGCATAACTGCTCGATGCTGCTCCCGACAAGTAGAATTTCCAACTATTGCTGGTTGTTTTACCCGAGGTATTAGTTGCGGTTATAGTCCACGAGTAAGGTGTATTTATTGCCAGAGTGGCTGTATATAATGTATCCTTGGTGGTATAGGTAGCAGCTGCCTGCGTATTCAGATTTTTAATGACTAATTGGTAGCTATCTGCATTACCGGCTGATCTCCACGCAAACGACACTGAAGCCGTTGTACCGCTTGCAGAGGTACCCTGCAAACAGGCTGTATTATTTGCCGGTAAAGACAAAACGGTTGTTCCTGGAATCGGGGTAGCCACGGGAATAGGATCACTTCCTTTTCCTCCACAACCCATTAGAATCAGACCAGCAAAAAGACCGGCTATGCTTTGTATTTTTATTTTGTGTATCATGCTTATCGTTTAATAGAAATATTTGTTGTCAATTATTATTCTCTCTCAGTAGTTTTGGTTTTCCACCTATTTTTTTACCATCTTGACACTGCTGTGTACCGTAGAACCGTTTACCTTCACAATGTATGTACCACTACTAAAATCAGAGACATCAAGATCTACTAACCTGCTCGACGGAACAACAAGCTTTTGTTTGAGTTCTACTGCTCCGCTCAGCGAAATGATTTCGGCAGTAACCGATTCTTCCTCGCCGGGAATGCCCAGCGTTATTTTACCTGTAGTAGGATTGGGGAAAAGCGAAATCTGACCGTTCTCACTGTTGTAGATAGTCTCTTCATACATTCCCTGACAAAGTTTTTCTGTATAGATTTTGATTTTATTCTCGCCTGGTACTAAAGAAACCAGAACCTGATCACCCTGTGTTTCGGTGGTATTATCATTGACACTGACATAATAGTTTGTTCCTCCACTCAGAGCATAGGTGGCACGACTTTTTTCGGCACCCACTTTCAACACACTTAAATCGTCAGGCTGCGTAACTACTATATTGAAACTTTGTTCGTAGTTGTCCAGAAAATCTATTTTGAAAACCAGCTTATAAGTATCTGCCGGCAGATTCTTAAGGTTGTAGGAAGTACCTGAAAACATGACTGACTGTTTGGTACCGGTATTTATTCCTGTTACCGTTACCGTATAATCCAGTGCTTTGGCCAGTGTTACGGCAATAGCACCATCTTTTGTATCGCGACAGGTACAATTCAATGCCTTTATTTGGTAGTTATTGGCGGCAACCACCCCTGAAGCATTGACAACGGCAAGTACCGGTGATGACACCGTACCATCGGATAGGTTTTTCAGGGTCACATTATAAGTACCGATAGATACATACGGAAACTCATTGCTGCTTTGGTACGTTTTGCCATCAATACTATAGGTAAATCCGGTAGAAGGTGTAACCGTAATGCTACCCGATAGCGTTGCAGCAGTAGGCTGTGTTACCGCTACCGTAACAGTAGAGAAGTTGGCTACCAAAGAGCGAGCAGCACTGACTGCAAATGTGTAACTCGGATTAGTAGAGACCACCGTTCCATTCTCTGTCCAACCGGTAAAGACATAACCTGTTTTTGGAGCAGCTTTAAGAGTACAGCTTGAACCTGTAGCATAACCGCCCGTACCGGTAATATTTCCTTGTGATGCATCTGCGGTAGCATTAATTATAAAGCCAGGAACAAAGTTGGCAATACATGTATGAGCTGCATTTACAGTAAAGGTGTAAGTTGCATTTGTTGAAGCTACTGTTCCATTTTCTGCCCAATTACTAAATATATACCCAGTGTTTGCAGTAGCTGTAAGAGTACAACTTGCACCAGTTGCATAACCACCTGCACCAGTAACACTACCTCCTGTTGAAGAATTCGAAACAGCTGTAACCGCGTATCCGGTAATAAAGTTAGCCACTAATGTGCGTGCAGCGTTAACTGTAAAAGTATAAGTCATGTCCTTAGAAACAACTGTTCCGTTTTCAGTCCAATTGCTAAATAGATAACCAGTCTTTGCAGTAGCCAAAGCAATACAAGTTGCCCCGGAAGCGTATCTTCCAGTACCGGTAGTGCTACCACCAGCAGAAGGGTTAGCGCTCATAGCAATTATATAATCACCGGCATTGTTTTCTGTAAAGTTAGCTACAAGTGTACGATTAGCTGTTACTGTAAAGATATAACTTGCATCCGTAGAAACCACAGTTCCATTTTCGGTCCAGTTAGCAAAAGAATATCCCGTATTAGGTACAGCAGAAATTGTACACTGACTACTGCTAAGACAACTTCCAGCTCCACTAATATTACCTCCTGTTAATGCATTTGCTGATGCTGTAATAGTATATAAAGGCAATTCAACAATATTAGCAAAAGCTTTCCATTGACTGGCGGCAGCATAAAGTGTCTTCGATCCAGTAGGCACATAGAGTGTACAAGTGACTGTTGGAACAGAATAAAAAGCATTATTATCTAGCTTTATATTTGCAGGAGTAGTGTTATAAACATAAATTGAGTTTAAATTTTTAGAATAATAAAAAGCTTCAGTTCCAATTGAAGAAACCGGATTTGGAATAGTAATAGTGAGTAATGCGGAGACATGATCAAAGGCATTAGCACCAATAGAAGTAACTTTACTTGGAATATTATAACTTGTATTAGATTTTCCGGCTGGATATTGAATAAGGCTTGTAAGTGCTTTATTGAATAGTACTCCATCATAACTGCTATAATTCGGATTATAGCTGTCAACTGTAATTGAAGATAATTTTGAACAATCTGCAAAAGCCATATTGTCTATGAATGTTACTGAACTAGGAATTGAAATAGCGGTTAATGATTCACTGTTGTAAAATGCATATTCGCCAATAGAAGTGACAGAATTAGGCACGCTAACTGAGGTTAATCCTTTACACCAGGCAAAAGCCCACGATCCAATAGAAGTAACAGAATTAGGAATAGTAATAGTAGTTAAACCATCACAATGATAAAATGCATTTTTACCGATAGAAGTCACTGAATTTGGAATAGTTATCGAGGTCAAACTGGAACAACCGCCAAAAACATCATTGCCAATAGAAGTGATTGCATTTGAGATAGTAATAGACATTAAATTGTAACAACTACTAAAAGCGCTATTCCCGATGGAAGTCACTGAATTGGGGATAGTAATAGACCTTAAGTTGAAACAGTGGTAAAACGCCCAATATCCAATAGCAGTAACTGAACTTGCAAAACTAATTGATGTCAAGCCTGAACAATTATAAAATGCACTATCGCCAATGGCAGTTACATTATAGCTTGTCCCATTAATGGTTGCCGTACTTGGAATAGTAATATTTCCACTATAATCACCCCCGGCTGAATTACGATAGGTAACATAAGCCGTTGTGGGGGAGGATATTTTATAATATAATCCATTGTTGTCGACAAAGTCATAGGTTTTTGCGAAGTTGGCTGTTAGTGTGGTGTCCTGCGTAAGGGTAAAAGAATAGCTTTTCGATGTTGAAAGCACTATTCCTTTATTATTTACCCAGCTTTTGAATCCATAACCATCATTGGGTGTTGCAGTAACGGTTTGGCTACTACCCTTACCATACGTACCACTTCCGGTTACTACGCCTCCTTCAATCGAATTCGCCGAAAGAGACAATATACAGGGGGGTGCAAAATTAGCAACTAAAGTTCGTGTTGCACTTACTGTAAAAGTATAAGTTGCGCTTGTAGAAACAACATTTCCGTTTTCAGTCCAGTTACTAAAAACGTATCCGGTAGTTGGTGTAGCTGTTAATGTACAACTTGATCCAAGTACATAATTGCCAACGCCTGCAACACTTCCATAATTGGTTGGACTTGCCGATGCTGTAATAAGTGTTTTAAAATTTGCCACCAATGTGCGTGTGGCACTTACAGGAAAGGTGTAACTTACATCAGAAGAAATAATTGCTCCGTTTTCTGTCCATCCGGAAAAATCATAACCTGTAGCTGGTGTAGCAGTAAGTGTACAAGAAGCACCTGATGAATATACACCACTGCCAGCTACTTCACCCCCGGCAGCTAAACTTGAGTTTGCAAATATTGAGTATATGTTTTCTTGTTCAACAATAGAAAAGGCTTTCCATTGATCGGCGGCAGCATAAAGTGTCTTCGATCCGGTAGGCACAAAAATTTTACAAGTGGTTGTTGGAACATAATCAAACGTCCGAATTCCTAATTTAATTTTCCCCGGGTCACTATTGTTGGCATATATAGCTGTTAAGCCAATGCAGTTAAAGAACGCCAATCTATTAATAGTAGTAACCGAAGATGAAAACGTAACTGAAGTTAATTCTGAAGCATTTGCAAAAGCAGCATCTCCGATAGTACTTACCGTATTAGGAACTGAATAGCTCGTTTGAGTATTGCCAATAGGATATTGAATCAGGCTTGTTTTATTTTTGTTGAACAACACTCCTTCTACACTACAATAGTTCGGATTTTTGCTATCTACAGTAATCGATGTTAATCCGGTACAACTTCCAAAAGCATTATTTGCCATTGAATCTACCGAAGCGGGTATTGTAATTGATGTCAAGTTAGAACACCTATAAAAGGCGCTATTCCCAATTGAATTTACTGAGTTAGGAATGGAGATTGTTGTTAATTTCAAACAGTAATCAAATGCATTATCACCAATAGAAGTAACAGAACCTGGAATGATTATCGAAGTCAAACTAGAACAACCGCTAAAAACACGATTAGCAATGGAAGTGATTGCATTTGGAATAGTAATAGAAGTAATTTTTGCACAATAGTCAAATGCACTATTACCAATAAAAGCAACTGACTCGGGGACATTAATACGTGCTAAATTATAACATCTGTAAAACGCCCAATTCCCAATAGAAGTCACTGAATTAGGGATGCTTATTGATTCCAAACCATAACAATTATAAAAAGCTGAATCTCCAATAGCGGTAATATTGTAACTTACGTCTTTATAAATAAAAGAGCTTGGAATGGTAATATTACTATTAAAGAATCCAACATTCGGAGACCGAGAGCAAACGTAAGCTGATGTTGGTGACGATATTTTATAATACAAACCATTAGCATCGGCGAAATCATACGTTCTAACAAACTTAGCTGTCAGTGTAGTATCATTGCCAAGGGTAAAAGTAACACTTGGCGATGTGGATACTACATAACCCTTATTATTCGTCCAATTTTTAAATTCGTAACAGGTATTGGGGATTGCCGACACTGTTATAATTGTACCATAATTATATGTTCCACCTCCGGTAACATTTCCTCCTTCTGATAGGTTAGCCGCAGCATTAACAGTGTATTTATAGGCTGTGAAATTGGCGGTTAATGTAGTATCTTGTGTAAGAGGGAAGGTGAAACCGGGCAAAGTAGATAGAATAGTGCCTTTGTTGTTCGTCCAATTTGCAAAAGTATATCCTTTGTTTACGGTGGCTGTTACGGTTCGGGTAGTACCGGTATAATAGTTACCACTACCGGAAACAGTTCCTCCTGCCGGTGGACTGCAAATTGTTGTAATATTACGCACATTTGTTGAAAGTTCAAAATTGGCTATAAAAGAAGTATCTTGTATAGACGTGAAGGTTATGTTTGCCGAATTGCTTATTATATTTCCCTTTTTATCAGTCCAGTTAATAAAAGCGTATCCGGTAACAGGAGTCGCCGTAAGAATACACGATGAACTTTGGAGACAAGAACCAATCCCAATAACCGATCCAGCTGTCGATGGATTTATTGAAACTGAAACTGAGTTGCTGTTTGTCTCTGTTATATTACTGAAAGCACTCCATTGGGAAGCGGCAGCATAAAGTAAATTGAAACCTGTTGGTACATACAATTTACAGGTAGATGGAACAGAATAAAAAACATCACTACCCAATGTTATATTTGCAGGGGTAGAACTATTGGCATAAATAGAAGCTAAGCTTGTACAATAATAAAATGCCGAATTTCCAATAGAGCGCACCGAAGCCGGAATAGTAACAGAGCTTAATGCTGTGCAATAATTAAATGCGAACTCCCCTATGGAGGTGACAGAAGTCGGAATAATTACTGTAGTTAAAGCTTCACAATCATTGAACATATTATCTGCAATAGAAGTCAATGAATTAGGAATAGTCGCAGACGTCAATTTTCGACAACTTCTAAATGCATTGCTACCAATAGAGGTTACATTATTAGGAATAGACATTGAAGTTAAATTACTCCAATTAAATGCATAGCTTCCAATAGAGCTTACAGATTTGGGAATAGAAATGGAAGTCAATAAAGCGCTACTAAAAGCATAATCACCAATAGAGATCGTTGTACCTGGAATATTATAACTTGTGTTTATATTTCCTGCAGGATATTGAATGATAGTCGTTTTGGCTTTGTTGAATAACACCCCATCACTGCTACAATAGTTCGGATTATTGCCATCGACAATAATGGAAGATAAATTGGTACAATTTGAAAATGGATGACTTCCAAGAGCTGTTACTGAACCGGGAATGGTTATCGAAGTTAATGCTGTAGAGGAAAAAGCATCACTTCCAATCGTAGTTACGGAGTTGGGAATAGTTACTGAAGTTATAGCTGTACCACTAAAAGCTTGATTTCCTATCGTAGTAACCGAACCGGGAATGTCAATAGAAGCTAATTGCTCACAAGACCTAAAAGCATCTTCGCCAATAGAAATAACCGAATTTGGAATTGTAATGGAGGTCAATGCACACGGATAAAAAGCATATTTTCCTATTGAAGTGACTGAACTTGGGATATTAACCGAAGCCAATGATGTACACCAACAGAAAGCCAAATCAGGGATAGATGTAAGTGAGCCTAAAATTATTGCAGATTTCAACTGTGAGCACCCATAAAATGCATCATCACCTAAAATGCTTACCGAAGAAGGTATAGTAACTGATGTTAATCCCTCACACTCCCTAAATGCCTCCTTACCAATTGAAGTAATATTATTGGGTATAGTAACTAAAGTTATTGCCCTACAATTATAAAAAGCATTATCCCCAATAGCCGTAACCGCATAGGCATCCCCATTATAACTTACCGAAGAAGGAATCGTAAACGTACCTGTGGTGGATGTGCTGATAGCAGGAGTATAAGAAGCTTCTGCGCCAATCGCGACTGTTTTATTGGTGGCATCGATAATGGTATACGTTACGCCATCTACGGTGAAAGTTGTTGCCCACCCTTGCAGGCCAAAAAGTAGTAAAGTGAAAAGAAGTAAAGTTTTTCTCATATAGTATGTGTTTTGTATTTTTCTATTTGGGTTACCTTGCTAGAATGCTTATCCGGTGCATTGTATCGGCATAAAGATTCATTCTATTTTTTTGTTTAAAAACAAACTCCAAAGATAAAGACAATTCTTTACATTAACAATATTTCTTTTAGTTATTTTTGATCAATACTTTACTTTTTGTTTTAAAATGTAGTTCTATTTGCTCCGTCAGTGTAAAAAAGACAGACAAATACATTATTTTCTGCAGCAACTGCCTCCATTCACGGAAAAGATCTTGAATAGAATTTCGCTGGTACATGATCTTCCATACAAACTTTTTTTATCCGTTATTTAGAAAAAAGAACATGAATTATTAATTTTGTATTTCTAAAATCTATACTTACTGCTCTCATAACTTGTAACTCGTAACTATCTACAGCTTATGAATCACGAATTACTCATTCTTATAACAGGCATCGCCATTCTGCCCGAATTGATGCTGGTAGTTTTTAGTCGCATCCTATGGCACAAAGAGTCGCCCATCAGGAGGGCAAACCGCATGCTGGCCCGGATACTTTTGTTGCTGGCCGTGCTCAATTGCTGGATGTTGTTTTGGTATCATGCCCATAGCGGCAAATCGGACAGCCTACTCCCCTACTATTTTCCGCTCGATCAGATTCTGGTGATGTTTATTGGTCCCGCTTTCTATTTTTACATCCGGCTTTTGTTCGACCGGTCGTATCCCCTTACGTGGCGGCAACTGTTGCACCATACATTTGCGGCTATACCGGCATGGATTTATGTCATCTATTTTCTCACTCTCCCCGCGCCAACACGCGTAGGGATAATTACCGACCATGCCCACCGCCTGCGTTGGATGGATGATGTGCTGGATTATTGTTTCTATTTGCAAGCTATGAGCTATCTGTTTATCTGCCTGGCGAAAGTAAAAAAGCTACGCAAAGCCGACTACCAGTTGGAGGCCGACGGATATACCGGCAACATTCGCTGGCTGGTTTATTTTCTCGGAGTGGCTCTGGTGGGAGTGCTCGGGCATCTGCCCCTGCAGGCGCTTGAGAACTGGAAGTGCTACTCGGAACAATCTCCATCACGGCACTGGTAGTGGTACTTTTTCTACAGTCGCTACTCAATAGTGGACTTTCCATGCAATATATGTTTGAAACTCCACCCGAAATTGCACCTATACACATTCTTAAAAAGGTACAGATCAGATACGGCCTGAAAGAGACACAAATCAGCGACTACCTGAGAAAGTTAGATACGGTAATGGAAACCGAAAAGCCCTATCTGGACCACCACTGTTCGCAAGAAATGATTGTCAAGCTAACTGGTATCCCTAAACATCACCTCTCGCAGGTTGTCAATAAAATCTTAAAAAAGAACTTTACCGATTTTATCAACGAATATCGTTGCAAATATGCCCGCATCTTGCTCGAAAGCGAAGAAAGCCGACATCTGACTATTGAAGCTATAGCACTGCAAAGCGGTTTTCACTCTAAATCGATTTTTTATGACTCCTTCAAAAAATTATACGGTAAAACCCCTTCCGAATATAAGGTCAATCTAAAGAAAGAGCAAGAAATCGTGTAATTAAGTAAGCAGAAGAATATAATGTCGTATTAAAAAAAAGAATGGAACGCTGATGGAACATACCGACAAGTCGGTAGTACGGATTGAACGGATAAAAACGGATGATAATTAAACGGTTCTAAAACTGATTTTAGTCATGCAAGCATGACAGATAGAATCCGGAACTATTGAAAATCATTAACTACGTTGATCTTCGATTCCGACTTGTCGGAATCAAAATCTACCCATAACACCATATATCAATGCCTATTCTGCAACCTAAATCTTTAATCTGCATTCTAGTACCCCTTTCTTTTGGGATAGCACCCAAACAATAAAAAAACATTCCTCACCAAAAAGTTAGCAAACTAAGGAAAATAGTTTGCTAACTAAAAACTTCCTGATGCAACCTTTACAAAATAGGTTGCAAACTATTCGAAAAAGGTTGCTAACTATTGAAAATAGGTTGCAAACTAAAAAACTCCTGATGCTACCTTTACAAAATAGGTTGCAAACTATTGGAAAAAGGTTGCAAACTATTGAAAATAGGTTGCAAACTAAAAAACTCCTGATGCAACCTTTACAAAATAGGTTGCAAACTATTGGAAAAAGGTTGCTAACTATTGAAAATAGGTTGCAAACTAAAAAACTCCTGATGCTACCTTTACAAAATAGGTTGCTAACTATTGGAAAAAGGTTGCTAACTAATCGTCAATATTAACATTAAACAGTCCAGTATTACTGAACTTTGTCCGATATTATAATATCGGACAAAGTTCGCATCAAAAAATTTGGACGAAAAACAGAGATTCCATAGTTTTGCCAGACATTAATTCTAAAACAGATAAAAATATGAGAACAAACATCGCTGTATTGCACATTAAAAACAAAGAACCCCAGGCAGTAGTCTCATTGGCAGACAGAGTAGACACCGGTATGTCAACCCACAAAGATGTATTTCCGGCCCCTGATCCGACCGCAGAAGTATTCAGCAAAGAAGTAGAACTGCTGTATACGTCGATCACTGAGAAGGATGGAAGTAAAATTAAAAATCATGCACTGGTCGAGCAGACGGAAGTGGTATACGGTATGCTTAAACGCCGACTCTATTATACCAACATGGTGGCCAAGGGTGATAAAGCTATTATTTTGCTTTCGGGCTTCGACTGCAACGACGAACCGGTAGCACACGATGTTCCGGAAAAAGCCGTAATCAAACGGATAGAAGACGGCAGCAAGGCCAACAGTGCTAAAGTATTCGTAGAAACACTGGACGGTGCCGACCGCTACAAACTGGAAAGTACAACAAGCCTGACAGAGCCCATTGTATGGAAAACGGTTATCGATTACGGAACAACAACTACACTGGAAGACAACGGACTTACCCGCCGCCAGGAAATTTATTACCGCGTAACAGGTGGAAACAGACGTGGATGGGGACTGCCCAGTGAACCAATGATGTTTTTCCCGCGCTAACTAACACGACTCAACATAACTTTTCCAGAGCGTTAGGCTTTGGAAAAGTTTGTTGTTTATAGGGGTTGGCGAAGGGATGAGGAATAAGGGGCGGCCAATGAATAAAAGGCGGTATCGGGAATCGGACAATTCGTTTTTATTCAGTAGCTGTTTCTAACTTGTCAATATCGGAGTCAGTCAGATGTTGAATGTTATTCGTTATTTTCTCTATATCCCATTCCCACCATTTGAGTTTGAGTAATCTTTCAATTACATCATTTGAAAATCTCTTTTTAATCTCAACTGCAGGATTTCCGCCAACAATTGAATAGGGTTCAACATCTTTGATTACAGTTGAATTTGCCGCAATAATTGCTCCGTCACCAACGATCACGCCCGCCATAATTGTTGCGTTATAACCAATCCATACATCATTACCGATGGTTATATCTCCTTTCCGTGGATACTGTTTTCCGTCCATGGCATTTTCCCAGCCGTTTCCGAATATCGCAAATGGGTAGCTTGTCAATGAGTTTGTCAAATGATTGGCTCCATTCATAATAAATTTCACATCAGAAGCTATCATACAAAATTTGCCAATAATGAGCTTATCCCCAATAAAGTCAAAATGGTATTTTACGTTTTTCTCAAAATTCTCTACATTTTCAAAATCATCGTAATAAGTATAGTCACCTACAATTATAGCCGGATTTTTGATGATATTTTTCAGAAAACAAAGTCTGTTATAGTTTTTAAGCGGAAAATCTTTTTCTTTGTCTGGTCCTGTCATCTTATTTCTATTTAGGGTTTCTTAACTGGCTGGCATTTGTGCGCTTGGTGTTTCGCAAAATCAGCAAAATAACCTTTCGTGTGTAAAAGACTTACACACGAAAGGAATTTTCAAATTCATATTTTAATCAAACCGCAGATTTACGGCTGATGTCATTGTCTAAATCTTTTTTCCGATATAAAATACATAGCCATAATGAGCTTTATATTTGTAATATAACTCAGCTTCATACCGCTGATAGCCTATAAACTCTTCTGCGGTTTTGTTGCCCTTATATTTTGCGAGAAAAGATTCCTGAGTCGCTTGCATAACAGAATAATAGTCTGTCCAACAGCTTTCAGGGACAACAAAAGCGGCAACCGGAAGATAACCCGCTTTTTGCATTTGAGCAAGCTTGTTCGGGATTGTATCTATTTCGGGATAGGCTTTTTCCCAAAACTCCTGAATTTCGGCTGGTCTTTCTTCGGTAAACCAGGTATTTTCTGTTACCGCAACATAGCCACCCTGTTTCAGAAATTTTCGCCACTCCTCTAGTCCACGCTTAAATCCGATATTGTAAATCGCACCTTCCGACCAAATCAGGTCTAGTTCTTCCTCTTGAAACGGAAGATTTTCCATATTACCAACAAGAGCTTTCACTCTGTCGTGCATATTGTTGTTTTGGGTGCTTTTGTTGAACTGACTGACAAAATCGGGCCATAATTCAACACCCGTAATTTCGCACGGTATGTTGTGTGCCAACACCATTGTTTGACCGCCTGTACCGCAACCAATATCGGCAACTTTAGACTTTTCTGTAAGACCGACTATAAAACTCAATGCTTTGAGCGTTATTTCGGGACTTCCCGGTCCCTGTCGTTCGGCACTTGAAAAATAGTCATAAATTATACTCAGGTCAAACTCGTGAATTGTCTGCTTTTCTTCGTTCATTTTCTTTTATTTTGTTGCATACAGCAAAAGCACTACAATGCTTTCGTCATTGTACGCAGATTAAAAACTTAAATTTATTATATAGAAAATCATTCTCGAAAAGGATTATCCGAGAACAAACAAAGATGAGGTTGTCCCAAAAGTTTTTTTAGAACGCAAATAATCGCAATCTTATTAAATTGAAATTCAATAAATAATATTCAACCTTACAAATCTTATTTTGCGAAAATTTATTTGCGTTGCGCGCGTACTTTTGATACAACCACTTACAGCACAATATCCGAATTAAACATAAACATCCAATTGTTTTTTAGTGGTACAAAGATAGAAAAAATCAGTTTACCAACACATTTTCCATTCCCCATTTTTCCAGTTCGCGAAAGACTGACGAAAGACTTTGGCCCAGGTCGGTGAGCGAGTATTCCACCCGCGGGGGTATTTCCTTGTATTGTTCACGCAGAATCAGCCCGTCGGCTTCCAGTTCTTTGAGTTGCTCGGTAAGCACCTTTCGCGAAATGCCGGGAATGCGAACGGCTATCTCGCCAAATCGTTTTGTTCCTGTGGTGAGCGTGTACAATATTATGGTTTTCCATCGACCTCCTATCAGCTGGAGTGTTGCCGTCAGCGGACATTTGGTTTGTTCTTTTAGTTTGACCATATTGGTTACTTTTAGGTTACTAC
>Ga0302209_10000845_pt1 | contig 14021 bp, 15 predicted proteins | sample II_Fen_E3_1_FD_194574 | JGI IMG/M metagenome (GOLD analysis project Ga0302209, IMG submission 194574) | Peat permafrost microbial communities from Stordalen Mire near Abisko, Sweden - II_Fen_E3_1 | ecosystem: Environmental > Terrestrial > Soil > Wetlands > Permafrost | place: Sweden: Abisko...
GGAAAAAACGCGAGAAACAAATAGAAAAAGTGACTATCAACACCATCGATATGCATGCGTCCATAAAAGGTATTGCCGGCAATGCTATTCAGTCAGTAAAGCTGCTCGAACTTTCGGAGGGGGAGATAAATAATGAGGATAATTCATAATTCATAATTTATAATTCATAATTCACAATTTATAATTCACAATTCATAGTTGATATTTGATAGTTAACCGTTGATAGTTGACAATTTATCACTAATCATTTACAATTTATCATTGATAATTTATCATTATATAAGGTTACATGAAAAAAAGAATTATTATTGCGCTTCTTATCGGTTTTGCGTGTACGGTGGGTGTTCAGGCGCAGATTTTCTGGAAAGTATCCGGTAACGGACTGGCGAAGCCTAGTTATTTGTTTGGAACGCACCATCTAATAGAGAAGGATCAGCTAAAAGACTTTGATAAGGTGCTGAACTATGCGGGACAGGCCGATGCGGTGGTGGGCGAGATGGATATGACGGATATGGTTGCGATGCAGACTAAAATGATGCAGGCGGCTGTGATGAAGGGAACTACCATCAAAGAGCTGCTGAGTGCCGAAGATTATGCGTTGGTAGATGCTGAATTTAAACAACTCATAGGTGCCGGATTGGGTCAGTTGGGTATTTTAAAACCTATGATGTTGCAAACAATGTATGCGAGTCTGATTTATTTGAAATCGCAAAACCTGACAAAGCAGCCCGAGGGTATTGATATCTTGTTTCAGAAAAAGGCTAAGGAAAACAATAAGGCGGTGATTGGGCTGGAAACCATCGAACAACAATCTGCTATTCTGTTCGATTTCTTGCCTTTGAAACGTCAGGCTGACTTGTTGGTGAAGTCGGTAAAAGAAAAGCAAAAAGGAATCGACATGCTTAAACGTTTGAATGAAGCGTATCTAAATGAAGATTTAAAGAAAATATCCGATATAGATGCAGAAGACGATGATCTGACGGCTGAGGAACGAAAACCCTTGTATGAAAACCGGAACGATGCCTGGATGAAACAATTGCCGGCATTATTCGCCAAGCAATCCTGCTTTGTGGCGGTAGGGTGTATGCACCTGATTGGTGACAGCGGACTAGTGGCTCAGTTGAAAAAAGCGGGTTATACGGTGGAAGCTGTGGTGATGAACTAAAGAAGGTTTTATTTAAAGGAGGCAAAAAGATGAAAGATGTTTTGAATTATAAAGGTTTTATCGGCAGTGTTCACTTCTCTGCCGACGACAAGGTGTTTTTTGGTAAGGTTGAAGGAATAAACGATTTGGTTACTTTCGAGGGTGAAACCGTAAAGGAGCTTACCTATGCATTTCATTATGTGGTGGACGAACATATCAAGGACTTGTGATATAAGAAACAGTATCCCGAAGAAAAGTTATAAAGGCAGTTTTAAGCCTGACGTAAGTGGCTGTATCAAAAGCACGCAAATAACGCAAACAACACAAATTTTCGCAAATAAGATTTGTACAGTTGAATATGATTTGCAGAATTTCAATTCAATAAGATTGCGTCAATTTGCGCATTTTGTGTTATTTGCGTTCTAAAAATATTTTGAGATAGCACCTTTACTATTTTAAATCATTGTTGCCCGATAAAAAACAGTGATTCTTCCCATTACACATCAGGTTCCTCTATCGTCAGCTTATAGCCAATCTTTGGAATGGTGTTTATGCAAATCCGGTTGTCGGTACTGAGTTTGTGCCGGAGTGATGATAGAATGTTGTGGAGTGATGCCTCCTTGGTTTTTACGTCGGTATCCTCGTTCCAGACCGATTCGAGAATGCAGTTTTTGTGTACTACCTGCCCAAGGTCTTTGAGCAACAGGGCCAGCACAGCACATTCGTTTTTTTGCAGATGCACTTTTTCATTCCCTACTTGCAGGAGGTGTTCATTGGCTGAAAAGATAAAGTTCCCGATATGGCATGTCTGACTAACAGCTTTTTGGTTCGTCGAGCGCGATAGGAGTTCATTGATACGCAGGATAAGTTCCCGTATGCCGAACGGTTTTTTCAGGTAATCTACATGCCCTATCCCGAAGCCCTCCTGTACATCTTCAATTTGTGTACGCGACGTGGTAAAAATGATAGGAACCTGACTTCTTTGCCTGATCTTCTTGCTCACCTCAAAACCATTCAGCACTCCCTTCAGATTTACATCCAGTAGAATAATATCCGGCTGAAAATCGACCTGCGCCTGCAGCGCCTTTTCACCTTCGGACAAGTGACGCACCGCAAAACCTTCGTTCTCCAACCCTTCAGTAAGCATAAAAGCCAGGTTGGCATCATCTTCTAGCAATAAAACTTTCTTTTTTTCAGTCATCTTTATACTCCTTTTACTTCGTGTTATTTACTTCGTGATATTAGGCTTCGCCGTTATTTGCCTTCGGCGATATTAACTCCCTTCGGTCGTGTTATTTATTCCTTTCATGTTACGCTCGCGTAGCTAATAACGGCGCAGCCAAATATCGCCGCAGGCAAATATCGCGACTGAAAGGAGCTAATATCGTGAGCGTAGCGAACAACTATCGCGAAGCTACTAACGCCCGCAGGGCAACTATCGCGCAGCCTAATATCACTCCTGAAAGGAGTTAATATCTGCGCAGCTAATATCGCGACCGTAGGGAGCAAATAACGCGAAGCAAATATCGTGAGCGAAGCGAACAACTATCGCGAAGCTAATATCGCCGCAGGCAAATATCGTGAGCGTAGCGAACAAATATCGGCGAAGTCTAATATCGCGACCGAAGGGAGCTACTGACGCCCGAAGGGGAGATAGACAATAAACTCACTTCCTTTTTCTATTTCGCTTTTAACTTCAATGCGTCCTGCATGTTTTTCCACTACCGTTTTTACATAGCTGAGTCCGATGCCAAAGCCTGCTGGCGATCCGGATTCGGTGTTTAGTCGGGTATATTTCGTAAATACGCGTTCCACTTTTTCGGGCTTAATGCCTATGCCGTTATCTTTTACCGACACGCATAGCGAATTTTTTATTCTCCGGATGCTGATAGAAATCAGCACCGATGCTCCCGAATATTTAATGGCATTATCAATCAGGTTGGCAATGCATTGACGCAAGTGATCTCTGTCAGCTTTGATATTCGCGTCGTCGGTGGCATTCTCTATTTCGATACTCACCTCTTTGTCCGACACGGTAGAAAACTGTTCTTTCAGTTTCTCCACCTCTTCCGCCAGATTAAACTGAGAATAGTTGAGCCTGAAAACGCCCTCTTCGTCCATAGCCAATGTCATAATCATGGTGATTTTTTCCGACATATCCTTGGTGGCTTCTCTCGAAATGGACAGATAACGTTCCTTTCTTTCTTTATTCTCGTCTACCATGGGGGTCGATAAAGCCTCCAGCGCCATGTATAGCTGTGACACGGGGCGTTTCAGTTCATGAGCCGTATTGCCAAAAAAATCATTTTTTACTGCCATCAGCTTTTTCTGGCGAGCCTGCGTTTGGAACAAATATAACACTCCATACGAACATAGTCCGGTGAGTAAAAATGCCCCGAGTAGCAAGGTTCCCATTCGCTTAAATATGTGGGCCATCGGATTCAACAATATTAGTTGCAATGATTTTTTATTTTCAAAATCGAGTGCTAACTGTTTCGAATAAATCAGAAAACCGGACTCAGCAAATGATTTTTTTGAGCTCTCTAATACTTTTCCTGTAGTGGGGTTAATGACTTGAATCACAAAATTTGACTTTATACTCCTTGCCAGTAATATAGAAAATGTGATGCTGTCCAGTTTGTGAATGTTTAATGGGCTTTTTTTGCTCACCACATCGTTGATGGCAGTGTTGATTGATCCCAACAAATCCTTGTTGTTTATTTTCATCTTGTCGAGATTATAAACCACGGTATTTTTAGACGTTGGGGGTGGAACGATGGTGTCTTTAGTGCCTTTGTTTAAAGATTTGTTGCGTAAATCCAGTTCAGCATGATAGGCTTCGGTTAGTACGGCGTTTGTTTCACGCTTTAATGACTCGCTGACTGCTTGGTAGTAATTGACTACCACAACGATTTGCGAAATGAGTATGAATACCAAACACAAAATTGAAATATAAGTAATTATGAGATTTCTCATAGCAATATTTCGGATTAAAGCAAGGTTAGAAATAGATTATGGGCAGTGAATTTTAATTGTATTTTAAATTTAACGCCAAATATACGAAAAATTAGGTTTTTATTAAAAAAAAATGAGAAAAAAATTAGAGTCGAAAAAAAAATAATGCTGTAATATTGCAATATCAATAAATCCTAAAATAAAGATCTATGCAAACAAGAAAAAAAAATGCAGCAAAGTTTAAAAAAATCACCCCTTCGGAAATGAGTAAAATTAAAGGAGGAGTGTGGGTGGTAATTATTAAAGATGGAAAAGAAAAAGCTATTTGGGTAAATGACTGATGATGTTTTGGATAAATGCGGTATAGTCAAACATCACCCGGCAAAAGTCTCAGGTATTTATCCCGCAAGGCGGCGGGAGAGTATTTAGGGGCGGATCAAAATACTATAAACTAATTTCGAGCATGCATTTAATAAAAAATGCCTGAATGAATTTATAAAAAAAAGTCCCGGTATCACGAATACGAGAAAAACAAGGCTGAAAAATTTGATATGTTAGCAAAAAACGAATAATTAAGGCTAAAAATTTTGAAATGGTCACAAACGACAAAAAAGCACGGCTAAAAAATTTCAATTGTCAACAAATGACGAATAATTAGGCCTGAAAATTTTGAAATGGTCACAAACGACAAAAAAGTAAGGCTAAAAAATTTCAATTGTCAACAAATGACGAATAATTAAGCCTGAAAATTTTGAAATGGTCGCAAACGACAAAAAAGTAAGGCTAAAAAATTTAATATGTTATCAAAAAAACGAATAATTAAGTCTGAAAATTTTGAAATAGCCTCAAAAAACCTTTTTTAGAAGCGTCTATTTGCAGTTCCAGGCATAACGATGAAATTACGAACGGAATTATCTTCATTACTCACAAATAAAAAAGAAAATACTATGATTCAGAAAACAAATTTTTCGCTATTTCCAAGTGAAGAACTTTATAGTTTTTCCAAAAAAGCAGTCATCCTGGTTGACGAGAAGAAAACAACTATACTGGCTGTAGAACCTTTTCTTGGCAACACCAAAATTCGATTGGAGGATTTTAAAAGTGCACTCGACCGGGAAGATAAAAATCCGCTGGTAAAAATCCGCACACAAAAAACGACTTCCCAGATCGATGCATTTATGGCACTGCGTAAGCAAGCCGAATCGGCTTCTACCCGCAAAAAGGGCGGTGTGTCTGAGGCTGCCGGTGTGATCATTGAAGTTATACGTAAATACGGGTGGACTGTACAATCACTCGGACAAAAAGCCCGTCTGAGTCAGCTGGACGGACTTATTACTGAGCTTAAAACCAAGCATCCGGAAGAAGTTGCCACCATTGGTGCTACCGAATTGCTCGAAGAACTGGAACAGGCGCAAGCCGATTATCTGGTAGCCGATACCAACGCAGTGCGCTCCGAGAACAACAGTAGCGACCCTACGGTTAGCGAAACCCGCCAGCCGCTGATCGAATCCGTCCGGCAACTGTTTCAGATTATCTCATTGCAGGAAGTGTCAGCACCCTCGGCCAACGTAACAGCGTTGATAGCATCGCTCAACGAACTAATCACTACCTCTCTGGCAACAGTGAAAGCCACCGACACCCGCACCGAAAATGCGAAAAAGAATACAACTACACCCACTGAAACAAAGTAAATATTGACTCTCTTCCTATATTGCTCAGGTAGTTGGGAAGGGAGTTGGACGCTGATAAATATATATGTAGCATGGAGAAGTAGAGAATTAGAAATAAGTATTTCCACCTTCCCCCAATAATGTGGGTTATGCATTACTTCAAAAACAACAAGATATTTAATACTTAATATTAGTACTAACACACTATGAAGACTTTGTTTCACCATCTGAAGCAAACTTCCAGGGTATAATTCACCACCTTGCCGTCCAAGCGTATTGGTGAAATCAGCAAATCACCTAAAAAACGGCCTGTTCCATTCAGGTCAAACCTAATGGAGGAAAACAACCCGAAAAGCCTTACGAGTAGGGAAACTTAATTTTAAAACGATGGATGAATTAACGAATTCAAAAAAAGATCCTGTAATTGATCATGAATCAGAAATTTCAGAATTTTTGTGTTTTGCTAAAGCTGGAATTGGGTATGCCTTTTGGATGAGAATCCGCTACAAAGAACCAAATGGTATTTGGATTAAATCAGATAAAGGTGAATCTGTTGGTGTTGGAAAGACCGGAAAGTATGACATCAGCAGTAAGCTTGATAAGTTGGCAGATGGATCACTTGTGCAATTGGATATTGATGTAAGAGCAGGTAGTGATGATGTGTACGCAGAACAATGTTTTGTTTACAACAAAGCTTCTAAAGTTGCGGCTAAATATATAGCTTCTGGCACAACATTTAATGCAGCAGTACGTCTCGATGAATTGGTGTCGAAATAGTAAATTGTAGAATAAGCAGCAGGAAGGCAAAAAATACCTTCCTGTGTTTTTTGCATTATAATTAATTTTTTGAATATCCCTTCCTCTGGCGTGGGTCTCCAGACCCGTGTCGATGCATATAAACATATAAAGGAAGAAAGAATCGTATAAGATGATCGTAGCAGAATGGTAAGGTAAGCCTTGTTGGTCGTATGTATAGTTAATCCTGACATGTTCTGTGAAGTTTCCAAACTGCATCGGGTTAGAAGAAAAGTTCTTGTTTTTTATATTGAAATATAGTGATTATTAAATCTTGGCTCTCATAATAAAAAAACTCACAAAAAATGAAAACAGTCAAAGCTTACTTACTCTTTTTGTTAGTTCCCATACTTTTTTTGTCATCGTGTAAAAATTTTAAAAATCAGTTGGTAACAGATCCGTTACCCTCATGGAATGATACGAAGATAAAAAAATCTATTATTAGTTTTATTGCTGATTCATTGAAAAATGTTGCCTATCCTATGCGTATAGCGGTGTTTGATATGGATGGAACCATTTCTTGCGAAACTCCTTTGTGGCCGGAAATGTATGTGGCGGTTGCTGGTTTAAATAAACAATCGGAAAAAAATCCGTCGTTGATGCAATATCCCGAATATAAGTTTGCCCAAAAGTTGGCCATTAATCCCGGTGATACATCGGTATTAAATAACTGGGGTGCATATGTCGACTCTATGGTATGGAAGGCTTATGCTGGAGTTGATCATCAGGCCTATATTAATACAGCTGCGAATTATATGTACAACGAAAGAAATAAAAACAAGCAGTATAATATCCGATTGTCTAATATGTTTTATCAGCCCATGCTTGAACTGATACGATACTTGAAAGACAATCATTTTGATGTGTATATAGTGTCGGGGTCGGTACAAGGAGTTGTTTGGAGTATTTGCCCGGCAGCATTAAGCCTTAATCGCGATCACCTGATCGGTACCGAACAAATCTTGAAACCCGTGTATAATCCTAAAAATCACAAAACCAGCTTCGTGATTCAGAAAGGCATTTTTACCCCAAAAGACGATAAAGATGGTAAAGCTGAAAACATCTATTCGCGATTGGGGCTCACTCCCATCTTTGCTTTTGGCAATACAACCGGTGACTTTGGTATGTTTCACTTGACATCAACAAATCCTTTTCCTCATGCCGTATATATGTTGAACCATGATGATGATAAACGGGAATATAAATATCCACCTTATCACGGAGCTGTGGATCCTGGCTGGCAGGATAGCCTAAAAGTAAACAACTGGCAGCAGGTAAACATGTCGACTGAGTTCAAAACCGTTTGGATGAAGTAAACCTCTGTTCGCTGTAGTCTATAATTTGAGTCAATAAATTCGGTTAAGTTTTCAAACTATGCCGGGCTAGAAAGAAATACTAATCTTCAAACAAAATATCATGAAAAGAAAATTATTACTTATCGGAATTTTAATCTCTTTTCTTTTAGTTCCGTTTACCACTCCTGTTTCGGCCAGAGGACATAGGAGTTACTCTAGCCACAGTTCGCACACAAGTTATAGAAGCTCCTACCATGCGGGACATTATGCAGGAGGACACGGAAGTTCACACAAAGGTGGTCATTATAAAAACTCGTCGACTCACGACCATTACCGGAAAAGATAGTAGATGACATATTTCCTCCGCTCGTGCTGGTTTGTAATTCCTGTGAGAAGGTAGATGTTTAGCTGGAGAATATTCAAAGTTCGGCAGGGCTCAGATTGGTACAGTAGTGGATCTTAAAATCTAGAAATACATGAAAGCAATAGGTAAATTTATATTACTCGATATGTCGGAGTTCGACTCCTGGCTTCAGGCGCAGATCGTTAAGCGGAAAATAGCGTTGGTGCAACAGCATCATACCTATATTCCGGCCTACGAACATTTTACAGGGAGCAACCATTTTCAGCTTTGCCAAAGCATGGAGAAAGCTCATAAGGAACGCGGTTTTGCTGAGATAGCACAAAACTTCACTACTTTTCCGGATGGAAAGATAATGGTTTGTCGGAACCTGAATACAATACCTGCCGGCATTAAAGGAGCAAACAGCTACGGCATCTGTATCGAGCACTTGGGAAACTTCGACAAGGCGAAAGACAATATGAGCAACTTGCAAAAGGAATGTATTATTCATATTACCCGTTCCTTGCTCACTCGGTTCAAGTTAGCGCCTTCTGAAACTACGGTGGTTTATCATCATTGGTATGACCTGAATACCGGAAAACGAATTGCTAAAGAAGGCACCGGCTCTACCAAAACCTGCCCGGGAACAAACTTCTTTGGCGGAAATACAGTGGAGGCTTTTAAAACGGGGCTTTTGCCGTTGTTGAAATAATAAAAATACGACTGTTTATTTTAGTAAGATGGTGCGCAACATTTGAATGAATAAATAGTAAGACGTTTGTGGTATAACGTGTAAAATACTACCGCGGAAACTGAAAAGCGTTACGAGTAGGTGAAAAAAAATAAATGTAAAATGAAAAAAGTAAATTTGAATTTGAGTGACTTCAAAAAAAACACAAAAAGTGTTTCTGATTTTTTGTCAAAAAAAACTATGTCTAAAATTGGAGGTGGAAAACAAGGTGACCTCGACGTCCCACCGATGTATTGTGACACATGTTATGTGAGACATTAATGACATAAATACAATAAATAGACATTAGAACAGAGACTATCATATTTTCATTTATGATAGTCTCTAAATATACTTAATATGCAAATCAAAGAGATAGTTTTAAAAGTCACAAGCTTATGCAATCTTAATTGTAACTATTGTTATGTTTACAATAAAGGAGATTTCTCATATAAATCAGAGCCAAGTATAATAAGTGAGGAAATCGTGATTGCTACATTAAAAGGCATTGAGAAATATTGTAAGTTACAACAAATTGAAAAGTTTCTAATAATTTTTCATGGTGGAGAACCTTTATTAGTGGGTAAAGATTTTTATAAGGACTTTATTCGTTATTCAGAACAAATTATCAAATCAACAGAATTAAGTTTCTCTCTTCAGACAAATGCAACCTTATTGGATAAAGAATGGTGCGCTTTATTTAAGGAGCTAGGTATTGATTTTGGCTCTAGTTTAGATGGCTCAGAATTATCAAATCAAAATAGAGTTTTTAGAAAAGATGGATTACCTGCGTATGATAAAATAATCCAAGGTATAAGAACAATTAATAAGCATGTCGGATCTTCTTCTATATTATCTGTGATCAATATTGATGAAAATCCAGAGATAGTATACAATCATTTTAAGTCCATAGGAATATCATCTGCTGATTTTTTGTTCCCTGACACAACATATGATTTTCCAACTCAAAACATAAATCTATATGGAGACTGGTTGATTCAACTTTTTGAGTGTTGGTATAATGATGATAATAATTCTAAATTGTATATAAGATCTTTTGAGATAATAGTGAATTTGTTTTTGGGAAATGAAACTAGGGGCAATGAAGTATTTGGAATAAAATATAATTCAGTTATTTCTATAAAAACGAATGGTAATATAGAACCTGTTGATAGCCTCAAAATTTGTAATGATGGATTTACTAAAACAAATTTAAATATCTTATATAATGATATTGATGAGGTGTTTGAAAATCAGTTAATTTGTAAATACCATGATGCACATCAAGATCTTGTTCTATGCGAAAAATGCAGAACTTGCGTAATTAAGTCTATATGTGGCGGAGGGCAATTGGCACACAGATATTCATCGGTTAATGGTTTCGACAATCCATCAATTTATTGTTTTCAAATTTTCAAGTTCTTAGTACATGTACAAAATAAGATAATTGGTGATTTACCCACAGATTTAGTTTCAGAGATAGATATTCAAAGGTTAACTTTGTCTGATTATAAAAAATGCTAATTTATGAGAACTCCAATATTAGTATTGTTTTTTCTTCTAGTTCTATTTTCTTCTAATTCACAAGTAATAAAAGAAGCTAATGCACGATTATTTAGTATTGTTGAAAAAGGTGATACTATTTCTTTTTTGAAAACAGATACCTGCTTGACTAGGAAGAAGCCTGCTATCTTGTTCTGTCAAGGATCATTGCCAATACCGATGGTGATTGTTGATTCAAAAGGATCATTTATACCCGATTTTAATTTTGATTACCGGAAATTGTCCGAAAGGTATAATATTATTGTTATTTCGATGCCTCATACACCGGCTATTGTAAAGGCTGAACATTTAAATAAGCAATATGAATATATTTTAGATACAACAAATCAAATCAGTTATAGTCCTTTATATCTTCGAGATAACTATTTGGAGAAATATGTAGAAAGAGCGGAAAAAGTAATTGATTTTTTGAAGAAACAAAAATGGGTTGACAATACGAAAATAGCTATCTTTGGACACTCGCAAGGATCATACATTGCAGCTAGATTGGCAGCTAAGAATAATATAATAAAGGTTTTAGGATATTCTGGAGGAAATCCAGATGGCAGGTTTGCGCAATATATAAGATCAAAAAGACGAGCCGTACTCACAAAAAAAACATCTGCACAACAAGCTCAAAAGGATATAAATAAACTCTATGAAACATGGAGTTTGTATTGTAAAGGGATAGATAAAGATAGTATAGGAATAGACAATGTGAACAGTTGGAAAAGTTTTTCTTATTCAGCAAGAGAGGAACTTGTGAAGATGAAAACGCCTATTTATGTCGCTTATGGCACGGAGGATTTAGAGCATGCTGAAAGTTGTGATTTACTGCCAATTTATTTTGAAAGAGTCGGTAAAACAAATTATAAAATGATGCCTTTAGTTGGTTGCGGTCATAATTTTGAAGAAATTTCACCCGAAGGTATGCCGAATTGGGATAAGATGCATTGGGATGATGTGATAAATGGCTTTGTGCAATGGTGGGAAAGTTTAAGTAAATGAAAACAAGTTATGATAGAGTATTGGGAGTCTCGATATAAAGTTGAAGGTGCAATGTGGGAATTTGAGCCATCTGATTCTGCTATGGTAGCATTGGAAATGTTTAAATCAAATCACATCAAAAAAATTTTGATACCAGGTTTCGGATATGGTAGAAATGCAAAACTTTTTTACGATAATGGATTTGATATAACTGGAATCGAAATTTCTAAAATTGCAATTGATTTAGCAAATGAAAATGGACTGGATTGTATGATTCATCATGGCTCAGTGAATTCTATGCCGTTTGATAATCAACAATATGATGGGATTTTTTGCTATGCCCTAATACATTTACTAAATAAACGCGAACGTCAGACTTTTTTGAAGTTTTGTATTAATCAATTGGTTGTAGGAGGATTAATGATTTTTGTGGTCACATCAAAACAATCTAAATTGTATGGTTGCGGTAAATATCTCAGCAAAGATAGATTTGAGATTACGCGTGGATTAAAAATGTTCTTTTATGATTCAGAATCAGTTTTAAAAGAATTTGATAATTTTGGAATGACTGAATGTAAAGATATCGTCGAGCCAGTAAAGTTTACGGAAGGTCAAGAGCCTATGAAACTGAAATTTATTATTTGCAAAAAAGAATAATTATCTATAGTATAGCCTTCTCTTATTTGAAAGCTTTTTATAATAATGATCCTCCTTTTATGAATCTTTATAAAGTCGAACGACATTCTTGGCATTTAATGGTATTTTGTAAAAGTCAATCTGATTGCAAATTGTTTATAATGATTTTATAATTATAGTAGCTAAATGAAGTCGAATGAAGAGTGTCAGATAATTTGATTTGTAAAAGAATAGTATTTTGGGAAAGTTATTTACATATTACCTTCAACACGATGCCATGGATTGTGGTCCCACTTGCCTGCGCATGGTGGCGGCTCATTATGGTCGTGTGCTTTCGCTCGAAGGCTTGCGTGAAAAATCGCTCATAACCCGTGAAGGCGTTTCTATGCTAGGATTCAGTGAAGCTGCCGAACATATTGGTTTTCGTACTACCGGTGTAAAGGTTTCGTTTGATGATTTAAAAGAAGCTCCGTTGCCTTGTATTGTACATTGGAATCAGCAACATTTTGTGGTGGTGTATGATATTAGGACAAAGAGAGGGATTGATACTATTTATATAGCCGATCCTGCTGCCGGGAAACTGCAATATACACGAGAAGAATTTTGTCGCTGTTGGATAAGTACCAAAGACGAAGGAAAAGATGTGGGCGTGGCTTTGCTACTTGAACCATCACCTGACTTTTACGAGCTGGAAGATGAGAAAGTAAACCGAAAAGGGTTCTCCTTCCTTTTTTCTTATCTGCGACCGTATAAAAAACTAATTGTTCAGCTTTTTTTAGGTCTTCTCTTTGGCAGTTTATTGCAGCTGATGCTGCCTTTTCTAACGCAGTCCATTGTCGATTTTGGTATAAGCGGACAGAATATAGGTTACGTTTATCTGGTGCTGATAGCTCAGTTGGTTTTGACTATCAGTAGTTCTGCCGTAGAGTTTATTCGTGGCTGGATACTATTACACCTGGGCACGCGTGTCAATATTGCCCTGATTTCAGATTTTCTGATAAAGCTGATGCGCTTGCCTATGGGCTATTTCGATACCAAAATGGTGGGTGATATCCTGCAACGCATCAACGATCATACCCGCATTCAGACCTATCTGACCAATTCCAGTCTGAGTATTCTTTTTTCCATCTTCAATATCATCGTTTTTAGTGCCGTATTATTGCTTTACAGCTTTACGATTTTTGCTATTTTCTTTATTGGTAGTGTCTTGTACTTCTGTTGGGTATGGCTGTTTATGAAACGGCGGGCAGAACTGGATCATAAAAGTTTTGCACAAAACTCAGCCAACCAAAGCAATGTGATACAGCTGGTAACCGGCATGCAGGAAATAAAACTCAATGCATGTGAGCAGCAGAAACGTTGGGAGTGGGAGCGCATCCAGGCAAAGCTGTTTCGCCTGCAAATAAAAGGATTGGCCTTGTCGCAGTATCAGGATTCGGGTGCAGTACTTATCAATCAAACCAAGAACATTGTTATCACCGCTTTGGTAGCCAAGTTGGTTATTGATGGTAGCATGACGTTGGGTATGATGGTGGCTGTGCAATATATAGTAGGGCAGCTAAACAGTCCTATCGATCAGCTTATCAATTTTTTCCGGCAAACGCAGGATGCCAGACTGAGTTTAGAGCGTCTGAGTGAAGTGCATGATAAAGACGATGAAGAGGCAAAAGATGAAAGCCGCATACGGGAAATACCAACCAACAAAGATCTGATTCTTCGTAATGCGACCTTTGGTTATGATGCCACTTCCATAGGCGAACCGGTCATAAAGGGAATTCAGCTGAATATCCCGGTGGGTAAGCAGACAGCCATTGTAGGTACCAGCGGCAGTGGAAAAACCACGCTGATTAAATTGTTGTTGGGCTTTTATCCTTTGCAGAAAGGAGATATTCTGCTGGGCGAAAACAATATGAAAAATTACAGC
>Ga0302209_10000857_pt1 | contig 13903 bp, 11 predicted proteins | sample II_Fen_E3_1_FD_194574 | JGI IMG/M metagenome (GOLD analysis project Ga0302209, IMG submission 194574) | Peat permafrost microbial communities from Stordalen Mire near Abisko, Sweden - II_Fen_E3_1 | ecosystem: Environmental > Terrestrial > Soil > Wetlands > Permafrost | place: Sweden: Abisko...
AGCAAAGCGCCACGTGATGGCAAATTTATCGAACGTATCGGTTCTTATAACCCAAACACTAACCCTGCAACTATCGATTTAAAATTCGAAAGAGCATTGTATTGGTTACAAACAGGTGCACAACCTACCGACACAACCCGTAACATCCTTTCAAACGAAGGTGTTTTATTGAAAAAGCACTTACTTGAAGGAGCCAAAAAAGGAGCCTTCGATGCAACAGAAGCTGATGTACGCTTCGCCGCATGGAAAGCAAGCAAAGATTCAAGTGTAAGTAAAACAAAAGAACAATTGTTCGCTGAAAAACAAGCTGATTTAAAAGCCCGTTTAAAAGCTGAAACAGAAGTTAACAACGCAAAGGCAGCAGAATTAGCCAAGAAAAAGGCTGATGCAATCACTGCAACTATTGAAGCAGCAGCTGCTGCTGTAGCCGCTGAAACTCCTGCTGAAGCACCAACCGAAGAAGTTGTTGCTGAATAATTGACGGAAGACGAAATACTTAAAAAACCCGAAAGAGATTTCGGGTTTTTTATTTTAGCAGAATTGATTAAAACAATCCAAGCAAGGCCTGATCCATCAAACTTACGACACAATTTCCGAGAACAATTAACGTTACAATACTAACAATTCACACACAAACTCAAAATGAACAACACAGTCAATATCGCGTTACAAGTTTTACCAACATCCAAGACGATTCATCCATACTTGATCGTGGATAAAGCCATAGAGGTTATTGCCAATTCAGGCCTAAGATATAAAGTATGCCCTTTTGAAACTGTCATAGAAGGAAGCTATGAAGAAATCATGAAAGTGGTAAAACAAGCCCAGGAAGCCTGTTATAAAGCAGGAGCCGACAGTTTAATGACCTATATCAAAATACAAAGTTCGGTAAGCGATGTGAGTATTGATGATAAAATGGAGAAATACGAGTAAACTGTTTCATTTTTGAATAGTAAAAGAGTTTCAAAGAATTCAAAAACATCAAAATGGGAACTATACAATTACTCAAAACCAAATTACTGAATAGGGATAATCCGCGTAGCTTTCAAATGCAAAAAAACATCATACTCTCTCTTTTCTTTAAAGGGATTAGTATATTAACGTCATTAGTATTAGTACCAATGACGTTGCATTATTTAAATCCTACCGAATATGGAGTCTGGTTGACATTAAGCTCTATTATGACCTGGATTACATTGTTTGATATTGGGCTTGGAAATGGTCTAAGGAACAAACTGGCTGAAGCTCTTGCCCTTGGCGACCGGGAGAAGGGGAAAGTATTAGTCAGTACTACATTTGCGCTGCTGGTCATCATAATTGGTATTTTTCTAATCCTGTTCTTTCTAATAAATCCATTTCTTGATTGGTCATCGATACTCAATACTTCTGCAACATCAATAAAGAATCTCAATAGAATAGTTTTAATTGTATTTGTATTCTTCTCTTTACAATTTATTTTTAAAACTGTTGGTACAATATTTGTGTCTGACCAAAAGCCAGCAGCAAATGATTTTTTAGGAGCAATCAGCAGTTTGCTCTCACTTGTGGTTATTTATCTACTTTCACTTTTTACCAGTGGCTCACTTTTATATGTATCCATAGTATTTTCATCAATTCCAGCAATTGTTTTTTTAATTACTTTTTTTGTTATCTTTAAATTTCAATACAAATACCTTTGCCCCTCCTACCATTCGATAGATTGGAGTTATACCAAAGGATTAATGAATTTGGGAGTACAGTTTTTTATTTTACAAATTGGAGGATTAATACTTTATTTTTCAAGTAATATCATTGTAGCTCAATTATATTCACCTTATGAAGTAACTGTTTATAATATTGCATATAAATATGCGAATATTATTGCCATGATATGCATAATAATAATAACGCCACTTTGGTCATCATCAACAGAAGCATACTATTTAAAAGACTGGAAATGGTTTAAACAAGTTGAGAAACGAATGTTAATGATATTTTTTCTTGTTATAGTATCAGCTTCGTTGATACTTTTCGCATCATCCTGGTTTTATAAATTTTGGATTGGAGATGCTATACACATTCCATTTCAATTGACTTTAGTCATGATTTCGTATAATCTTTGTTTTGTATTTTCTTCTATCTACATTTACATGTTAAATGGAATTGGGAAAATCAGATTACAATTATGGAGTTCGGTCACTGAAACCATCTTTACAATTCCACTGTGTATCCTCTTTGGAAAATCTATTGGCATAGAAGGAGTAGTATTGGGTATGCTTGTTATGATTTTATTCAGATGTGTATGGGCACCAATTCAATTTCGAAAAATCATTACCGAAAAAGCAACCGGAATTTGGAATAAATAACGTTTATTTGTCATGAAAAATCCTAGAATCACTGTAATCACTGTTGTATATAACGGTACTAAAAAGATTGAAGAAACAATGCTTAGCGTTTTGAATCAGACTTATTCAAATGTAGAGTATGTTGTTTTGGATGGCAACAGCAATGATGGAACCGTTGAAATAATAAAGAGTTTTTCAGAAAGAATCAAGAACCAGGAATTCAGTCTTTCTTTCAAAAATTTCAAATGGTTAAGTGAATCCGATCAAGGAGTCTATGATGCAATGAACAAAGCAGTAAAACTGTCTGAAGGTGATTGGATCATTTTTATGAATGCAGGAGATGGTTTTATAGACGATAATGTCCTTGAAGACATTTTTAAGGAGTCAATAAACATCGAAGATTTGGATGTAATTTATGGGAATGATTGGGTAGAGCAGGCAAATGGGATAAGGACATTGCATCTGGCCAATCAGCCCATTACAAACTCATGGAAGAGTTCAGTTTTTAGACATGGAGCCATGTTTACAAAAGTAGAACTGCTTCGCCAATTCCCTTTTAAACTGAGTGAAGAATATGCTATTTGTGCTGATTATGATTTTATTTATCATTTAATTTCTCTTAATAAAGTATTTCAATATATCAACAGAGATATACTTTATTACGAAGCTGAAGGGATTTCGTCGAACCAACTTCAGGCGGTAAAAAACAATAAAATGGTAGTTTTGTCGTATACTCCCCAAAAAGCATATCAATTGTGGCATAATCTAAACATTTTAAAATCAGTGTTTCTTTTACCAATAATCAAGCCGATTATAAAAGTATTAGTTATCATTTCACAGATTGTCAGGCAATATATACCCAATGAATTTATATCACGTATCCCGGTTCATGCATTAAGAGTCTGCTACTACCGAAGTGTCTGTAAGATAAAAATCGGTAAAAAAGCATCTATCCACTTACGTACCTTTATTGTAGGGCGTGATATACAGATCGGGGATAATTCGGTGATTAACCGCAACTGTTTATTGGATAGTAGAAGTGGAATACGGATTGGAAAAAATGTTTCTATTTCACCAGATGTTCATCTGATTACCGGCTCACACAGAGTTGATTCTGAGACTTTCAAATATATAGGAAAACCTATAACGATTGAAGATTATGCCTGGATAGGAAGCAGAGCGACGATACTTCAAGGTGTAAGAATAGGCAAAGGAGCCGTGGTGGCAGCCGGAGCTGTTGTTTCAAAAAATGTTGAACCCTATTCGATAGTAGGTGGAGTTCCTGCAATTAAAATTGGTGACAGGAAACAGAATCTGGAATATAATCCAGCATGGAGACCTTGGTTTTGTTAATTCTCATATAATAAAAAAACCACATCCTGACAAAATATGAACTATTCTTTACCATATATTTTATTTTTATTATTCATTCTGGTAATTGCAGCATTACAACTAGTACTCACAATTGAGGATAAATCCCGAAAATACATCAACCTCCTTGTAGTTGTTGCTTATGTTTTGTTTTTTGGGTTTAGAGGATTTATCGGTTGGGATTGGACTAATTATTATCCGTACTTTGAAAATATCTACACGAAAAAATTACAATCCTTTGAGCCGGGCTTTGAATACTACACAATGGCCATAAGGTATTTATTCAAAGATTATCAAGTATTTACAGTAATAAACACTTTAATAAATGTACTCTTATTTCATATATTTATTAAGCGCTATTTAAAGGAAAAATATTATGCGTTAGGATTCGCAATATTTATTGCTTTTTCAGGTTTTGTCCTTGAAGTAGACTTACTGAGAAACATTAAGAGTATTCTATTATTTATGATATCGTTGAGATATGTGGAAGAAAAAAGTTTTTATAAGTTTTTAATAATAAATATTATAGGTATTCTTTTTCACTGGAGTTCCTTGTTTTTAATCCCATTATATTTCTTTTTTCAAAAGCCAATACCAATAAAGCTTTTTATTGCCGTGTTTATTATTGGGAACATAATTATCATTTTCAATTTAGATTTCATTAAACCAACCCTATCACTTTTAGGAAAAGCAATAGGAGGTACACCGGGGGAGAGAATTACATATTATCTTAGTAATAAATTCTTCTCAAAGTCATATGGTTTATCCTATGGATATAGTGCGCGTCTTTTTACTACTATACTCGTATTACTTTACTATGATAAGATATTGAATTATTCAAAATTTTGTGTTATATTTGTTAATGCCTATTTTATTTTGGTGGTCATCTTTTTATACTTTTCAGAACTTAGTTTAGCCATCTCCCGGGTTAGTATTCTCTTTAATTTTTCATTATGCATTTTGATACCAATTTTGTTAGAAATAATAATTTCCGTTTCAACCAGAGTTACATTGTTTCTACTATATTCCATACTCATTATTGCAAAAATGTCAGCCTCTACTGACAATATTCTTTATAATTACGACAATGCTTTATTAGGCAAAACTCAGTCCTATGAAGATCGAATAAAAATATATAAGTCCAATTACAAAAAGTTACTTCAATAGAAAATGAATACAAAAATTTCAATAATAACAGGGACTTACCCACCTGAAAAATGTGGAGTCGGAGACTACACTTACAACTTGATGCAAACGGAAGAAGCAAAAGATTGGAAATTATATTATTATACTGACTGGAGCTATAAAACCTTACTTAAAAAAATCAAGCAATTAAAAAACTCAGAAGAAGACATACTAAATATTCAATATCCATCGATGGGATATGGATATAGTCTGGTACCTCATTTTTTATGTTTATATTTCTCATTATTTTCAAGAAAGAAATTTACAGTTACAATTCACGAGTTTATACGAATGGGTCGTAAAAGCAAAATGGCTTCAATGATTTTTTTGATTTTTGCACAGAGACTAATTTTCACGAATGCTTTTGAAAGAGAGGCAGCCATACAGAAGATATCCTTTGTCAAGAAAAAAAGCTCTGTATTAAAAATTTATTCAAACATTAAACAATCACCTGTATTACCGGAAATTTCGAATCGGAAATATGACATTGGGTATTTTGGCCTGATAAGTCCTTTAAAAGGAATAGAAGATTTTTTATCTGTAATCAAACAGATCTTAGTAAATTATCCGGATTACCGGATATATCTTATGGGACAGACACAACCAGAATATGAAGGTTTTTATGATAAAATACTAAACGAAGCAAAAGAGATCGGGATAACCTTATTCTTGAACGAAGATCAGAACTTTGTAACAGAGACTTTATCCAACACAAAATTGTGTTATTTACCTTATCCCGATGGTGTTTCAGAGCGACGAGGTTCATTTCTGGCGGTGGTATTGAATTATTGCTTAATAGTTACGACAGAAGGAGTATTTACAACTAAAGCTCACCACGCGTTTTGCAATTTTTCAGACAAATCAAAGGCAGCAGACACAATAATTGAACTATTGCAAAATAAAACTCCGGAATTCTATAAAAATTCTCAACAGCAACAAAAATTATTTATTAACAAAGAAATTCCTAAATCATGGGAGGATGTCGCTAAACAGTATAACCTTCTATTTTAGATTTAATATAGTTAAGGATATATCATTGTAATTTATCAATTTAAGAGGTATAACAGCACCTAATTGTTTTACAAGCAAAATGAATAAAATGACAGATAATAAACAGAAAGACCCAGCATGTTGGAATAATCAAATGCCGAATGCCGATATCACCGTTTCTATTATTATTGTAAATTACAAAACCAAAGAACTTCTTATTAATGCAATAAATTCAATCTACAGTCATACGGATGGAATCTCTTTTGAAATTATCGTGGTAGATAATAATTCAGAAGACGGATCTGAAGCCACAATTAATGAGAGTTTCGAGAAAAGAGTCAAGTACATTTCTCTATCAGAAAATTTAGGTTTTGGGAGAGCAAACAATGAAGGGGCGAAAATAGCAACAGGTAACTATCTGTTTTTTTTAAATTCAGATACTATTCTTTTAAATAACGCAATAAAAACTCTTTCAATATTTCTAAATAAGAATCCAACCGTTGGGATATGTGGAGGTAATTTATACACCCTGGATTTAAAGCCGACCCATTCTTGCATGCCAGTTTTACCCTCTTTATTATTAGAACTGGATTCACTATTCTGGCATATTCCTTTTAAATTAGTTTGGGGGATAACCTTCGATTTTAACACAACAAACAGGCCTAAAAAAGTAGCAGATATAATTGGTGCTGACTTGATGATAAGATCCGACTTATTTAAAGAAATTGGCGGATTCGATCCTGATTTTTTCCTGTACAATGAGGAAACCAAATTGGCCTTTATGGTTAAAGAAAAAGGTTACTTTATTTACAGTGTTCCGGATGCTCATATAATACATCTTGAAGGTAAAAGTATGACTTCTGACATATCAAAGCGTAAGTTCGGTCTAATTTCACGCAAAATATATTATAAGAAAACTCAGACGTATTTTTACCGAGTTTTAATTGATTTGGTATTTATACTCAAATGCATATTAGGAATTTTCATTTCAACCTTTACATTAAAAAAAGGCTATATTAGATATTGGAGTTTTGCATTAAAAAACGGGATGGTAGAATTATGGTAAAAATTGCTGTTGATTGCAGAATGTTGAATAAGAGTGGTATTGGAGTGTATCTCGCGAACATTCTGTATTACTGGTTACAAAACCCAACTATACAGTGGGTTTTGATTGGTGATCGCAAACAATTGGAATTGATCACGCACAATTCAAATTGTCAAATAGTAGACTGTACAATACCCATTTTTTCTTTAAAAGAACTTTTTAATTTTCCCATTGAAGAAATTAATGGCTGTGATTTATTTTATTCACCTAACTTTAATATTCCAAAAGGAATAAAAGTACCAATTTTTATTACAATTCATGATGTGGTATTTCTTGATATTAGAGGACTGTCAAACATGGTTGGTTTATGGATACGCCGATTCATGTTGCATCGTGCAATGAGGTTAGCAAAAAAGGTTTTTACGGTTTCTGAATTTTCCAAACGACGAATAATCTACCATTTAGGAAATAAAAAAGAAATTATTGTTGCATATAATGGCTTGCGTGCAGATTTATTGGATTATGATTCTACAAATGCACCAAAAATATACAATTTCGATTATATCCTTTTTATAGGCAATATAAAAAAATACAAAGGGTTAGACATCTTATTGAAGGCTGCTGAAGGATCAGATAAAAAATTGGTAATTATAGGATCTGTTCAAAACATGAGGACATCTGACAAAATAATTTATGAAAAGATACGTTTAAATGAGAATATCATACTTGAGGGTCATATCATAAACGACCAGACATTGTATGGCATCATTGCACATGCTACTGTTTTGGTTCAGCCGTCCCGATATGAAGGGTTTGGAATACCACCTTTGGAATCTTTGTATTTAGGGACACCGGCAATAATATCAGATATTCCGGTGTTTAAAGAAATATATGGAAAGTTGCCATTAGTATTTTTCAAAGATGGTGATATTGATGATTTAAAGTTAAAATTAAAAGTATTTAATTTCCCGGTTATTAATAAACAAGATATCAAAGATTCATATACATACCAAACAACAGCTAATGTTATATTGAATCAACTGATATAAATCAAGTTAATGAAAAGAATCTTACACATTTCAAAGTATTTTTATCCTTACTATGGTGGCATAGAAGATGTGGCACGTACTATTGTTGATGAACTCAAACCATATTTTGAACAACGGATTATCTGTTTCAATCATGAAAGAGGTACAATTTACAATATTAATGGTGCTGACGTTCTTCGTATTGGAACAACATGCACCTTTGCATCTCAACCGATATCATTCAGTTATAGAAAAGAATTACAAAAAATGATTGATTCGTATAAACCAGACTTTATACATCTTCATTTACCCAATCCGCTTATTGCAAGTTATGTGCTCACCCTCAATCTTCATGGAGCTAAAATTATTACACATTGGCATGCGGATATTTTAGGGCAGCAATATTTCTATCCATTTTACAGACCTATTGAAAGAAGGATCTTAGAAAAATCTTATAAAATAGTAGCTACCAGTGAAATGTACATGAAAAGTTCTATCCCTTTAAAAAATTTTCTTGAGAAAACTGTTATTCTGCCCAATACGGTAAATGAAACAAAACTACGTATTTTTGAAGGAGAACAGGTAGAAATTGAAAAGATAAAAGAAAAATACCATCACAAGAAAATAGTATTTTTTGTTGGAAGGCACGTCCCATACAAAGGAATTGATTACCTTATCCAGTCCGAAAAACTAATATCTGAAGATTGCATAATACTAATTGCAGGTACCGGTGAACTAACTGCTAACTTAAAAGAACAGGCAGGCGACAATCCAAGGATTAAATTTATTGGACGGCTTTCAAACAATGAGCTCAAGTATTACTTGCATGCTTCAGAAGTATTCGCATTTCCTTCACATAACCGTAGTGAAGCATTCGGTGTAGCGTTAGCAGAAGCACTATATTGCGGGCTTCCTGCAGTTTCATTTAAGATTGAAGGTTCCGGGGCTTTATGGGTAAATAAAGATAAAGTCACAGGGCTGGTCGTTGAAAATAGGAATGTTTCTGAATTTGCAGCAGCTATCTCAAAGATTTTATCATCCGACAAATACAGGGATGAACTTTCAAGAGGTGCAAAGGATTGGGTTAAAGCTAATTTTTTAAAAGATCAGATTATTCCAATCATGCACGAAATTTACTCATAGGATATATTTACAATTGAATCCATGATAAACATATCCATTGTTATTTATAAGCAGACCCCATCTGAAATTTCACCCTTATTAGAATGCTTGCGGAAATCAGTAATTGTTTCGCAAGTATATCTGATTGATAACTCCCCCACTGAAAATCCTGATTTTAAAACGTTAGGTGTAAACTATCATTTCACCGGAATGAATCTAGGCTATGGCACTGCTCACAATATTGCAATACGCCAAACCCTGGAACAGGGGCTTCCCTATCACCTGGTTATTAACCCGGATATATCCTTTGAACCTGCAATCTTATTAAAAATTGAAGAGTTTATGAATAATAATTCAGACATTGGATTATTAATGCCCAAAATTCTCTATCCAACAGGAGAAATTCAGTATCTTTGTAAACTGATTCCAACTCCTTATGATTTACTTGTAAGACGTTTTTTACCAAAAAGCTGGACTCAGAAAAGAACAGATAAGTTCGAGCTCCGAACCTCCGGATACAATAAATTATTAGATGTACCTTATCTTTCGGGTTGTTTTATGTTTTTAAGATCAGAAGCACTTACGAAAGTAGGATTGTTTGATGAACGTTTTTTTATGTATCCCGAGGATATTGATTTGACCAGACGCATTCACAAGCATTACAGGACAGTTTTTTATCCGGATGTGACAATTATTCATCATCATGCCCGGAGTTCTTATGTCGAGTCCAGAATGTTATTTATTCATATCTCAAATATGGTTAAGTATTTCAATAAATGGGGATGGATATTTGATTCTGAACGTCGGAAAATAAATCGTAGAATATTAAAGCAATTCATGTAGAGAAACTGCTTCAGAGATAAATTCAATTTTTCGATCAGGTTTATTCTGAAAATACCGGAGATAATTATGAAATTGTAAAATTAAAAAATCAAGGTATACAACTATGAATTTCAGCTTAATCCAAATAACGAGTGCTACCATGGTACTCTTTGCCATAATTGATATTTTAGGATCTATTCCTATCATCCTCAACATAAAACGCAAAGGGCTGGTGGTTTATTCATTCCGGGCAAGTGTAGTAGCTTTTTTTATTCTGATCGGATTTTTATTTTCAGGGGAAGCAGTACTCCGGTTATTCAATGTGGATATTCAATCGTTCGCAGTTGCCGGTTCCCTGATCATTTTTATCTTTTCTCTGGAAATGATACTGGATGTGGAGATATTTCGCAATCATGGTCCAGAAGGAGGCTCATCCATTATCCCCATAGCTTTTCCACTTATAGCAGGACCAGGCTCGTTTACTACATTACTGACTTTACGGGCAGAGTATGCCACTGAGAATATCATTACAGCTTTGGTATTGAATATGATTTTCGTGTTTTTTGTTCTCAAATCAACTTCCAGGATTGAGAAAATGATTGGTGAAGGTGGAATTTATATTCTTCGTAAGTTTTTTGGGATTATTTTATTAGCCATTTCGGTAAAACTCTTCACAACCAACATAGGATCACTTTTATAAAGAGGTAAAGAGTAAGAGGCAAGTAAATGGTAATCTAATTTACCTTTTACTTACCTCCTATTGTTTCCCTGACTAGACTGAGATATTACTCATCTCTCAGTCCTCATCTCTCATTCCTCATTCCTCATTCCTCATCTCTCATTCCTATTTTTAGTATTCAAACTTCCCGAACTCACTTTCAATCAGCAATTCCTTCTTATCCGAAGCTTCACAATATCCAATGATTTGAGCGTCAATATTAAAGGATTTAGAGATTTCAATGACTTGCTGGGCTTTTTCAGCCGGCAAATATACTTCCAGACGGTGACCCATATTGAACACTTTATACATTTCCTTCCAATCAGTGCCTGATTCTTTTTGAATCAATTGAAATAGAGGTGGAACAGGGAACATATTATTTTTTATGACTTTCAGCTGGTCTATAAAGTGCAGGATCTTGGTTTGCGCACCTCCCGAACAATGGACCATCCCATGAATATTTGGTCGAAGTTCTTCAAGCAGCCTCTTAACCACCGGTGCATAGGTACGTGTGGGGGAGAGGACAAGCTTTCCGGCATTAATTCCTAAACCTTCAAGTTCCTCTGTCAGTTCCTTAGAACCTGAGTAGGCCAGATCCTGTGGCATATCGGCATTATAACTCTCAGGGTATTTTGCGGCCAGGTAATTGGCAAATACATCATGCCTGGCGGAGGTTAACCCGTTACTTCCCATGCCCCCATTATATTCCGATTCGTAGGTAGCCTGTCCGGAAGAAGAGAGTCCTACAATCACATCACCTGCAATAATATTTGCATTGTCTATCACTTCCGAACGTTTCATGCGGCAAGTCACCGTACTGTCAACAATGATTGTACGCACTAAATCCCCCACGTCAGCTGTTTCGCCGCCCGTAGGATAGATATTAACGCCCATTCCTCTCAGTTCTTCAACCAGTTCATTGGTGCCGTTTATAATGGCTGAAATCACGTCACCCGGTATGCGGTTTTTATTTCGGCCAATGGTACACGATAGTAAGATATTATCGGTTGCCCCAACGCAAAGTAAATCGTCAATATTCATGATCAATGCATCCTGTGCAATGCCTTTCCAGACCGATATATCGCCTGTTTCTCGCCAATACACATAGGCCAGTGACGACTTAGTACCTGCCCCGTCAGCATGCATAATATTGCAATAATCCGGGTCATTCCCTAAAAAGTCAGGTATGATTTTACAAAATGCCCTTGGAAATAATCCTTTATCAATATTTTTAATTGCATTATGTACATCTTCCTTTGATGCAGAAACCCCTCTTAAATTATACCGTTGATCACTCATTTATTCTAAGTTTGATGTTTGAAGTTTAAAAAGTTTGATGTTCTGTGTTCGTATTTCGTGTTCTGTGTTAATGCTTGAGAAACTGAGTCAACCGATTTGCCAGTCAACCAATTAACCAATCATCTCCCCGAAGTGGCAATCATTTCAGCTATTTTCTTATTAAAGACATCTTCTGCCAAGAGCTGTTCCAATGTAATATGCATGCGGTAACACCAGAAATTACGAGGATTGCTGGGTACATTTATCCGTTCAGCTAACGGGTGTTCGTTTCGCAAAACGACATCGATTGCCATCCAATCCTGCCAGGGCAGAATTATCCACATGGCTTTTGAAGTTAAATGCTGATCAATGATCCGTTCTATAATCCAGGTCTCACAGGTTGCAGGGGCAGGTCCCTGCATACCTAATGCCCGGTTGTAGAACCGTTGTGTCAATGTTGTATCTTCTTCCCACCAGGCACGTATTGGATTCATGTCATGTGTTGATGTAGTACAGACCGAGCGGTATGGGGCATCCGAAGGCATGCCAAATTCAATATTTGGCTTCTTTGGCATTCTCTGGATCTCCAGGCTCAGGATTTCCAATGCATTCATGACATCAGGTACCGAATCGGGTACCATCCCGAGATCTTCCCCACAAACCAACATTTTTGTTGCAGAGATTAATGCAGGTAATTTTTTTAATGCCTGTTGTTTCCAGAATTCAGTATGGCGATGATAGAAAAAGTCTACATAGATACGGTCTAACGTCCTGCGGTTTTCGTCACTTAAATCCCTGAAAGTAGCCGAACTATGCATGGATATCCGCGGATGGAATTTTTCCGGGTTTCTTGAATCGCGCAGAAAGAGGACTTCGCAATGCAGCCCATACAACCCGTCACGTATCAATACTTCTTTGGTTCCAAAATTATAGCCCAACGAAGCAAAATGAGTTTCTATTTTCTTTTGAGTATCATATTCTGGCTTGAACTTAAAGTTTTGCCATCCATCCTGCAAAAAGTATTCACGGGTGACTTCATCGCTGTATTTCCCAAAGGTAGCATAGATTACATGTTCTTTCAGGTATGGTTTCAAGAACCTGTTTTCATCCCATTTTAGTCCTTTCGATTCAATCTCGCCTCTTGTAAAGGGCAATGCCGGATGAAAAGTTCCGGTTAGTCCCCACACAGCATTAACAGGGATTTCCCAAATGCGGAAGAATCCCAGAATATGATCAATGCGATAGGCATCAAAATACTCTGCCAGCTTCTGAAAGCGTTTCCGCCACCATTGATACCCGTCTTTTTCCATTAATTCCCAGTTATAAGTCGGGAATCCCCAGTTTTGTCCGGTAACTGAGAAATCATCCGGGGGAGCACCTGCCTGAACCTTTGTATTGAATAATTCCGGTTCTACCCACGCATCCACACTGCGGGGACTTACCCCAATCGGGATGTCCCCTTTAATGGCTACTCCATTTTCACGGGCATAATCGTGGACTCCAATCAGTTGTTTATGCAAATGATACTGCAGGAAATAATACAGCGCTATTTCATCATAGTAGGAAGTGCCGGGAGCCGATAATTCTTCTATTTGCTGTTTGTCATAGGTCTTAAAATTTCCCCATTTACTAAATTCCGGGCTGCCGTTCAGATCGCGCAGATAGGAAAAGGCAGCATATGGAACCAGCCACTCCCTGTTCGTCTCAAAAAACAGTTTATAATCATCCGAGGCAAATACTTTAGGACTTTCCTGGGGATAGATAATCTTGAAAAACTCCCATTTAGCCATCAATACATTCTGATAGTCTGAGAAGTTTTTTCCGTTAAGCTCTTTCTTTTTAGCCAGGAAATAATCTTTTAATTTCTTAGTCTTTAGTTTTCCGACACTTTCCAAATGCAGGTAGATAGGGTGCAATGCATACACCGACACTGCATTGTAAGGATATGAATCGTAATTCGTATGGTATAAAATGGTATCGTTGATTGGTAAGATCTGTATGATTCGTTGGCCTGTCTTTT
>Ga0302209_10000862_pt1 | contig 13839 bp, 13 predicted proteins | sample II_Fen_E3_1_FD_194574 | JGI IMG/M metagenome (GOLD analysis project Ga0302209, IMG submission 194574) | Peat permafrost microbial communities from Stordalen Mire near Abisko, Sweden - II_Fen_E3_1 | ecosystem: Environmental > Terrestrial > Soil > Wetlands > Permafrost | place: Sweden: Abisko...
AGGCTTAAAGGTCAAATTTCAGGCTGAAAAGTTCTGTAATGCTTATTATGATTAGCTTTGCAGTAAATCAAAGGTTATGAATAAAAAAAGTGCTTTCATTGTGGTTCGCCCATAACCAAGAAAAATGGGATAAAGAATGGCAAACAACAGTTCAAATGTCATGCTTGTGGAAAACAGTTTTTAGGTGGTGAACGAATAAATTTGGCAGAATTATGGGATTCTTATGTATGGGGAAAGCAAACCAAAGAAGAATTATCTATCCACTATGGCGTTAGTGCAAGTACAATTAAACGGAAACTAGGCTTATTTCAATCGATTTCCCCTTTGGTGAAATTTCCTAATCAAGGAGTTCTGCTTATGGATACAACATATTGGGGTCGCAATTGGGGTGTCTTGGTGATAATGGATGCAACCTCGGGATTAATACTTTGGAAAAAATACATCAAAAAAGAGCGATTAATGGATTATCGCCAAGGTGTTGATTTTATTGAATTACAGGGTTATAAAGTTATTGGAATAGTTTGTGATGGAATGAAAGGTCTGTTTCAACTTTTTGCTCAATACAAGGTTCAGATGTGTCAATTCCATCAGGTTGCTATTATTCGACGATACATTACCATAAATCCGAAATTGGAAGCAGGTAAAGAATTGAAAGGAATAGTCAAATTACTCACAAAGACTGATAAAGAGAGTTTTATAGGTTTGTTTAATGAATGGTTGCATAAATGGGATACATTTCTCAAAGAAAGAAGAATAGATTCTGAAACAGGCAAAAGCAGGTATGTTCACAAACGCTTGCGCAGCGCATGTTTGAGTATAAAAAGAAATTTACCATATCTATTTGTATATCTTGAAGATATGGATTTAAATATGCCAAATACAAACAATAAATTAGAAGGAACATTTACGGGACTAAAGAATAAACTTAGGAACCATAATGGACTTTCAAAAGAAAACCGTAAACGGTTTATAGATGAGTTTTTTAAGGCATAAAGGGCTCTAATAAAATGTGATAGGGGTTGCTCTTACAATAAGAACAACCCCAGGACTATCGACTTTTTTCCGTCGCCCGTCAAATGTATCCCTGGCAAGTTGCTCTCCAGCAGAGCTCGCTTCCGTTTGGTTTGACAAAACAAATATAAAAAGTTAATCTGGAAATGAAATATTTTTATCAAAATATCAGCCTGAAATTTGACCTTTAAGTAAAGTGGACTCAAAAACAGCCTGAAATTTGACCTTTACACCGGATAGTATAAACTTGTCTTAAAACAGTTTATACTATCCTTTATATTTCATATCGCCTTTAAAAAATCAGGTAAATAGCCAATTGCATATTCAAGCATTCACAAATCAACTAATTTTCTATTCACAAACTATAAGAATATCCTCTTCTGCAAAAGGCTTATAAGGCCCATCTTTTACTTCAAAAATAACAGTTCCTGGTTCAATCACTTCAATAGTATGCCACTGCCCGACAGAAATATTCACACCAAACACACCATTATTTGGACTGACTTCTGTACAACTGACTAATTCTTTATCATCAGAATACAATAGCAATTTCAAACTACCTCTAAGTACTATATAAGTTTCTGAAGTGTTCTTATGCCTGTGAATGGGTAAAACTGTTCCTGGTTCCAAGGCATTCAGCAACTGTTGAGCTTTAGAATCCGGACTCTTATGAAAATTATGATTCATCCTCAAGCGGGGACTTTCTAAAGCCAGTTTAGTAATAGAATTCAACAACTCTTCATCAATAATTTCCATACTCATAAAATTAAATTTATAAAAATCACTTTTACAATTTTTTAATCATTTTATCTGAGTAAATAACTTTCATTTAAGACCTATTATTTATCTCCTGATTCTAATTTGTATAGCATTTTCAACTGGCTGTTCACTAAAAAAAATCAAATATCCACCTCCTCCGGCACCACTTAATTTCCAACCATGCACCTTGCTTTTATACTGTTCAATTTGTTCCAGCACACCATGTGTAAGCATATTGGGAAACATTGCAATTTGAGCTTCAAAACTTTCAGTCATGGATTTTCCAACTTCCTTTGCATCTCTATTTTCTAAAGCTTCCCAGCATTTACTGGCCGCTGTGCTTAACCGTTTTGCACCTGATGTATCTATTTTTTGATTGGCTAAGACATCATAGGTATTGTTACGGGGGTATAAGGGTATCATCCAAATGCGTTTTTCAATCCAGGCAAGAAGATCGGGATCTAGTTTACTCTCTATTTCTGACGGCCAATAATTAGCGTCATAGAAATATCTATTTAAACCTGGCATTGTTATTCCCAAAGAATCTTGTGAACCGCTGATATATTTGCTTCCGGGGGGATTTTCAAAACAAAAAAGAGTCTTAGCCAATTTCTCTTTATCTCCATTCGGGATATCGGTTTGCCAGAGCTCAATCGCTTTTTTACGGCTACTGGTGGACATTCCACTGCGATCATTGAATTCATAATCAGGTTCGATACAAATGGTCAATACAGAACCAGAAGCATGACAACTGACATAAGGTTGATCGAGCCAACCTCCTGCTAAATCAATCCGGTAAGGGATATTGCATTCCTGACGCAACGCGGTGGTTGACCGGGGCGGCAAATTACCATGGGGTATTCGCTTGCTTACTATATACTCAATACCCATCTCCTTACATAGAGTTTCTTTATCCGGAGTATGCCCATCAGCATTTACAAAAAAAATATCAGGTTGAAGTTGTATGAATTCTTCTAGAAAATCCAACAGACCTCCCCCTTTATTAATCCATGCATCTTTTACAACTTTCAAAGACTTAACCATATACAAACGCTCGGCATCCGAGTTGACAGTTTTACGGGCTTTCAGTGCATTGATTGTCTTATCAGAGCCAATTCCAACATACAAATCGCCATATTCAGAGGCTTCCTCAAAAAATGCAACATGTCCGCTGTGTAGCATGTCATAACAACCGCTTACAAATACTTTTTTCTTCATCTTAATAAAATACGAATTACACGAATTAAATACGAATTACACAAATTGAACGCGAATTACACGAATTGATTGACTCAACTATTAGATATTATTTGTAGAGATAATTACTGTTTTATGTAATTTAAAATACTTCATCTTAAAAATCAAATAACAAAGCGATAATATCACAACTATTGTACCTAAATACCAATAGGAATAACTTTTAGATAAAATATAACCAACAAAAATAAGAGCCTGAAGGAATCCATAAATGATTGAAACAATCACATGTGGGATTTTTAATTCATTGGCCATAAGCTGGAAAGCATGTTTGCGATGAGGTTCAAAGATATTTATATCAAATAAAAACTTCAATTAGCCCGCTTAAGATGTCTTTCTCGCTTTATTATATACCAAAAAGTCAAAAATATTATATGAAAATACTCTTTTATACTCCGGTTATCAATGTATTTCATATTAAGACGAATTTTATCGGGCATGATTTCTTCAATGTACACTTTATCAGGATCAATTGCATTGCCAAGAATAACATTTTCATCAACATATTCTATTGATGCATAATCAGTAATACCAGGTTTTATTTTCAATACTTTAAGTTGCTCCATTGAATATAAATTCACATATTTACGTACTTCAGGACGGGGACCAACTAAACTCATATCACCAAGAAAAACATTAAAAAGCTGAGGTAATTCATCTAATTTATATCTGCGAATAAAAGCACCTACTTTCGTCATACGTGGATCATTATTTCCAACTGTTATCAAACCTTTGTTATCCGATCCAATAGACATTGATCTAAACTTAAATAGTTTAAAATCGAGACCCTCTTTTCCTACTCTATTTTGAATATAGAATCCACCACCTTTACTTTCAATATTTATTAATAAATAGATTATTACAAATATGGGGAATAACAGAATTAGTCCTAAAAGTGAAAACACAATATCAAATAATCGGATCATATCTTAACAATAACTTTTTTATAAGCATCACATACGGTTTTAATCACAAAATTGACTTCTTCTTCTGACAATTGAGGATATATAGGTAGTGAAATTTCCTGTGAATAATTTTTATAGGCTTGTGGATAATTAACAATATCATAACTTTGATTCTTAAAAAAACTAAGCATGGGCAGGGGAATAAAATGTACGTTTACAGCCACTTCATGTTTTGCAATTTCATCTATAATATCATCCCGTTGTTGTTCTGTTATATTATTTATTCGTAAAGCATAAATATGGTATGAACTTTCCTTTTCTTTTTCTTTAAAAGGCGGAAGTATCGCCCAGTTACAAATTGAAAATGCATCATTATACGCATTGAAAATTCTTTTCCGATCTTTTAATAAAGTGGGATATTGTCTAATTTGTGCTAATCCAATTGCAGCATTGACATCCGGCATGTTAATTTTCATTCCAAAATCAACAATATCATACCGCCATCCACCTGCCTTACTTTTCGAAAATGCATCTTTTGTTTGACAATTCAATGTCATTTGCCTTAATGAATCGTATAATGTTGTATTATTAAATGGTTTTGGTAAATTTAAACAAATTGCACCTCCTTCAGCTGTTGTAATATTTTTAACTGCATGAAGTGAGAAAATTGAAATATCAGTCTCGCAACCTGTTCGTTTATTTTTTGAGTAAATAGCACCAAGTGAATGGGCAGCATCACTGATGACTATTATTCTACCCAATTTTTGTTGCACTTGAGAAGTAGGATTGAAAAGACTTAATATTTGAATATCTTTTACCATAGACATGATATCATCATAATCACAAGGAAAACCAGCTATATCAACAGGTATAATGGCCTTAGTTTTGGATGTTATTGAATTACGAATTCCTTCAATTGATATATTAAAATCATCACACGAATCCACCATAACCGGTATAGCACCAGCATGCAAAACTGCCAAAGCTGTTGCAGCATAAGTATATGCCGGGATGATAACTTCATCGCCTTCTTTTACACCTAACCATTTAAGCATCATGATTACACCGGATGTCCATGAATTTACACACAGCACTTCCTTCGCAGAACTTAAATTTTTAATTTCGTATTCTAATGCTTTTACTTTAGGACCAGTTGTAATCCACCCTGATTTTAATGTATCAACAACTTCATTTATTACTAATTCATCGATAAAAGGTGGTGAGAAACTTATTTTCATAATTTTCATTTTAATTTTTTTATCATTCTATACATTTTTCTATCCGGATACGCAATAAAATCATAATAAATTGTATATCCTAATCCTTTATAGAATTCAATAGCTTTATTATTATTGTTATAATCTGTTGTAAGTGATAATTTAGAACTATTTTTTAATTTCAGCTCTTTTTCAAGTTCTGTTAATAATTTCCTTCCGATACCTTTACCTTGATAATTTGAAGATATTCCGATAGATAGCAATTCAGAGTATTCTCCATTATCAATTATTTCTGGATTACTTTTACTGAAATTTTTAATCAAACGAATTAATGAATCCGGTTTTGAAATCAATAAAATAAAACCAATCGTCAAGAATTTTAGTGGATTATTTTTTATTAATTTCAAATTAAAACCTTTTGATAAAATAGTAGCAGCACAAAAACCACTTAATATATTCTCATCATAGATACCAAGTAAAATTGATTCGTTATCTCTTCGAATACAATCGTAATATAGAGATAAAAATCTATTTCCTAATGTTGTTAAAAAGAAGCCATTAAACGAATCCTTATGAACTTCAACAACATTTTTAATTTCTGATTTTTCGATTTTTTTCAATTCCATTAAATAACACTTTCTATTACTGAAATAATTTTTTTAAGATTTTCCTTCTTCGAAAAATTAGTTAAAGCATACTCGAAACCAAGATTCCCTTTTTCTTCTCTGTCTTTATTAGTCCATAAAGCTGTTGCATTCATTGCTTTTATTAATTCATTTTCATTTTCAGGTTCAACCACAATTCCACAACCGGATTCTTTTATTGCTTTTGCGGTATCACTTTCTAAATCAAGACTACCAATTATAGGTTTACCAGAAAACATATATGCAGGTAGTTTTGAGGGTATAGAACTCATTGCACCATTTTTCTTAACTGGCAGTAACATGATATCAGCTTTATCTTGGATAACTGGTACCATCCCATGTGGTACATCAATAAATTCAATATTGAATTTTTCAAATGATTTTGCTAAATCCTTGCACGCATTTGTTCTCGAACCTGAACCTGCAATAATTAATTTTGAATATTTAATATTTGCTTTGACAAATGACATTATTAAGAAATCGACTCCCGCTAAAGGTCCATTATTTCCAAGATACATAAAAGTCAATTCAGAATTTAAATCTTTTTCATTTTTAGTTTTCAAATTATTAAAGGAAATAAATGCTTCCTCATCTTGCCAATTTGAGACTACTGCTATTTTATTTAACATGATCTCACGTGTTTTGGACAAAGATTGCTTCATGTTTTCCGATATGGCAATAACAGATTTTGAATACTTCAAAGAGTATTTATCTATTGGCAACAATATTTTTAATATTATTGATTTACCTATAGGTATTTTATTTATTAATGATTCAGGATAAATATCTTGTACATGTAATACACAGGGTAAATTGTATCTTTTTGCAGCTCTTACTATCAAATATTGTGATAATAATGGCCATGAATTTATATAAATGCATTTAATATTATGTTTATTTTCTCTTATATATTTTGTACAACTCTTTCCAAAGCTATAACTCTCATAAAATCTACCAATAATTCTGGAGGATGGACAAGAATATGATTTCAGACGAATAACCTTGTAATTTTTAGGCTCAAATATTTTATCAAAAAAAAAACCCTTTGGTCTACTAGGTGTAGGACAAATTACTACTACGTCTTTTTTAGTTGACAACTCTTCAGCAAGATCATGAGACAAAAGAGCTGAAACAACTGGTTCGGGTGGAAATACTGCTGATATAATAAGCATTTTAGACATAAATCAGTTGTATTAATTTTTTAACAATTAAAAATGAAAAATCATTCATCTATTCAATATTAAATGCATTAGTATATAACAACGTTAGCTGTGTGAATGTAATATCCCATGAATACTTATTAGCATTCTTAATACCTTCCAAAATAATAGAATTTCGAGTAGAATTATCAAATAAAGTTGAAATACAACTATTTATTTCATCTATTGAGTGCTCATTGAAGAGTAATGCGGTTTTACCCGCAATTTCTTTAATAGATGATCCGTTAAATGCAATAACTGGACAACCAGCTTTCTGAGATTCTAGCACTGGAATTCCAAACCCTTCATACTCACTAGGATAAAACAAACAAAATGCACCATTATATAACTGGTTAAGTTGTTTATTCTGAACTGATCCTATGTATTTATACCTATCTATACCAATTTTTGTATTTAAAAGTTCACATTCTTTATTTGTCAATTTTCCACCACCCACTATAACCAGATTAAATTTATTTTTTGTTAATACATCTATTGACAAATCAAATCTTTTATATGCAATACGCGATCCTACAAAAATTATGTAACTGTGAACAGGAAATGGTAGTGATTTTAAATTTAAATGTTTTATTCTATAATAATCATCGGACACACCATTATATATAACTTGGATTTTATTTTTATCAATATCCGGCATATATTTTAGCAAATCTTGCTTCGTATTTTCTGAAATACAGATAATTTTGCTAGAGTTCCTAATAGCTTGATATTTCTGGTTACAATGTAACCATTTGGCTATCCCTTGATAATATCTTTCATAAGTAAAATCGTGAACAGTAGTAATATTAATTGCATTATTACTGTTAATTGTTCTGTAATATGAAGAATGAAAGATCGTTTTCTCTTTCAATAAAATTATAGGATTAAGATATCTTCTTATTTTAAGTAAAAACTGATTTTTGTAAATTATTTTTTCAGATGGGATATCAAGGATTCTCCTAAAGAGATTATTATTACATTTCTTATACTCTATAAAAAAAGGGGAAATATCCTTATTGATTAAAACTCTCTTTAATATTTCATACCAAACAACAGAGATTCCTCCGGCTTTCTGTTGGGAAAAAATTATATTATCAAAAATTATTTTCATTTTATTAAATTATAATTCAACATATTAATTCTATTTTTATAAATAGAAAACTATTTTTTCAAAGAAATGGGTAAGCCTTTAAAAATACTAATCAACATGTATCTAATTAACAAAACAGTATACCACAATGGTTCTTTTCGTATTAAATTATTTATTACTATATACCTATAATTCTTTGCAGATATGCATATCCCAAGCCATCTCTTAATAAAATATTTTTTAAAGTTGACATCACTAAAAATTGATTCTTTGACAAATTCAACTAACCATTTATCATACTCCTTAAAAGAAATGACTTGACTCCTAATAACAAATCCAATATAAATATCAATTAATGATTTATTTGACAATTTTTGTTCAATTAATTTTCGCAATATTTTTGCAACCGATTGTTCAGCCTGGATTATATTTACTTTAGAAATATTTTCACTATGGACTCTGTAATTTAACAATACATTTGGTAAATTATAAAATTTTGTAATTGAACTTAATCTTATCCATAACTCATAATCTTCCGCAGTTTTATAATCTTCAGAATACAAATTATTTCTTAATAGTGAAGTCCGAATTAATACTGAAGGATGATTAATTGGGCAAGAAAAATATAAGTATGATTTAATTTCATCATCATTTATCGGTAGATTTAGAATTTCAGATCCTTTCCCATCTTCATTTATCAATTTGACAAGTGATCCACAAACTCCATATTCAAGGTTATTTTCTAAAAAGTTCAACTGTAATTCCAATCTTTTCGGATAAGCAATATCATCTGAATCCATTCGGGCAATGTACTTTCTTTTGGAAAGTTCAACTCCCTTGTTTAAAGTGAAAATTAATCCTTTATTCATCTCATTTGAAAAATATCTTATACGATCATCATTAAATGAAAGAATTATGCTTTCTGAGTGGTCAGTTGACCCATCATTAATTATAATAAATTCAAAATCGGTATAAGTTTGATCTAATATACTTTGGATTGATTCCCTTAAATATCTTTCACTATTATATACAGGAAGAATAATTGATATCATAAATTAACTATTTTAAACAGGAAGTTTAATCCAATCACAAGGGATAATATCTGGTGTTTCGGTATCATTCATCCATATTTCAGGTGCAATCACAATTTTTTCATCATTTGAATTTAACCAGGCGCCCCACCAACTAAAAGAACTATTTGCAATAATGTTATTTTTACATCTACTCATTAGTAACATGTCTTTATAATTATTAAAACCTTTATTCCAATCAATATAAGTTGCATTTAATTTTAAATTTGTTTTTACCCATTCCGGATCATCCGAAAATACAAAATAAACCGGGTTATAACAATGATCATTAATATACGAGATAGCACTAAAATAATAATTCATTGTATTAAAAATAAAATGAGAAGATTTATTATTTTTTGATAAGTAATCACCTCTTCTGATGTGAATACTTACAGAATTCGTCGAATCAATAATATTTAATAAATTTATGTTTATAACTTCATTCAGTAAAGAAAAATCCAATTCTTCTATCAACTTCCTTCTTATATCTTTAAAATAATTTTCAGACTGCCAATAGCCTATTAATGAAACATCTTTTTTTGAATTAGCTAATCGGCAAATCAAAAATTCATCATATATACCATGACTCTTTTCCAAAATTAATTCTCTTTTTAATAGAAAATCACTTATCTTCTTTATTTGCCACAATATTAAGGTTATAACTTTATGAGAACTTTCAATTTTTACTCTTTTAAATATTTTATAAATGCAATTATTTTCAATTTGACATTCATTATATGAGAAAAGTTTTGATATTGATATCCCATTATGTTCTTGAAACAAATCAAGATGTGAAAAATCTAATTTAACATCAATTGAATCGTATTCTAATTTTCGATATAACGCAAATTGAAATAATTGATTTCCTAGCCCCCCTGTTAAAAGTAAATATACCATATTAATTTTAATGTTCAATTAAGAATAAGATTAATCATTTTAAAACGAACCATAAATTTATGGATTATAGTCTAAAATCTCATTCTTTGGCAATGTTTTATAGAATCTAAAAATAATGCATAAAATAAAGTAAATAATAAAATGACGAGGAATATCTCTTAGAAACTGATCAAATGTAATATAAACATTCATAATTGGAATATTTATAAATATAAACACAATCAGTTGCCAAAAAAACAATCCTGAATTAAACAGTTTATTAAGCCACATTAGTAACCAAATTGTAAAAGCGATATTAAATATATATGCCCAAACTCCACCATGCCAAAGCGCAATTAATGAAGGTGGGACTCCTACATTGAAAACTGAACTATCACCAAGAATCAAACTTGCAGCTACACGAGATGGAATCCCATATTCAGTACCGTCTTTACTGGTTGGAACTGGTTTATCAGGATATAAAAATCTTGGGATTAAAGTATATAATGAATTTATATATGGATTTATACCTGCTGCTCCTATTCCATCAAATTCGCATAGATATGCCCCATAATACACACTATTAGTTTTAACAGCAAATTCAGAAATAATAGGATTGAAATCAATATTATCAACCATTCCAATTGAAATATCTGAAAATGTAATACTTCCTTCTGTCCTTATTTTAGCTAGCATGGGTAGTAAAGAGGCTGCCACTAAACTAAAAATTAAAACTGGGATAATAATCAACAATTTATATTTTGATTTCAACTCATATATATATAAATAAACATATATAATTATTGGACCTAATAAAAATATTCTAGAACCCAAAAGAGTTAGTTTTAAAGAATAAGCAAAATAGATTATGTGTACAAATAAATATTGACTTGTTGAAAATTTATTTTTATAAAATAATAAAATCAAAATCAAAAATGAAATAGAATATCCTGAGAAAAAACTTATTGTATTATAAAACAATCCTTTAGAAACAGTTACATCATTTAAATCATAATAATCCAAACTTGTAGTAGAAAAAATTACAAGTAAAATATTTAATATTGAAAAATAGTAAAATAAATTGAACACTAAATTGGAATATTGAAAATCATTATTATAAAAACTACTGATTTTTTTTTCTTTGCAAAACATCAAAAAACAGAGTGTTATTACTAAGAAATAGAATAAATCAATCAAAGTATATTTTAAATAAGTCGCATAAGAAATCATATTTAATGAATCATCTCCAAATACACTCCAATTAAATAATGTACTAGCCAAAGGAATAACATACCATAGGATAAACATCATCATTATTGAAAAAGAAATAAAATTATTTATCGTCTTTTTTTTTGTCAGTTTAAAAACTACTATCCCCGATAGAGTTAAAAGTAATAAGATTAATAAGATTTCAAACATAATCTACTTGTATATTTCCAATATTTTATATTCAAATTCATAATTATATATTCATTATATCAATATTCGTATCAAGATAATATTTAAAAAAATGATTCAGTCTTAATAGAATAAGAAAGTCGAAAAACAGAGAGTAAATATAGAAAATTTGTAATTAATAATGCTATTATAATTCCGTTTATACCAAAATAACATGCACCTAAGAAATTCAATGAAATTCCTAAAATTGAATTAAAAATTTTTATATTCAATAATGCTTTTGATGTTTTAATCGCATATATATAAATTGTCATTAACTGACCTGTACAGAAAAAAGTTCCAGCAAGCCAAATATAGGGTAATAAATAGGCTGAAATTACATAATTTTTACCAACAAATAAAGAAAAAACAGAATCATGAAAAACAAAAAGGACTGATGAGACTAATACCATTAATGATAAAACAATCCCGGAAATCTTAAACACAAACCAAAAAACAATTTTGCGCATTTCTCGATTATTGGAGTTTTTTGAAATCCTTTCAAAAACTAATGGGGCTATAAATTGATCCAAGAAGCTATTCAATAATAATAATGGTCCAAATCCAAATTGATAAAGTGCAGAATATAATCCAACTTCTTTTAATGATCCGAAAAATTGTAAAGCCCATTTATCTGATGAAAGCAAAGCCCAGGTAAACAATCCCCAATAAGTAAATGGAAGAGAATAATTTAACAATCTTTTTTGCCATACATCCGTTTCTTTAAGCTTTAAATTAATCGAAAAATCTTGTAACGGAGCATTTCTATTGACAAAAGATTTTAATTGGAATATTAAGACAATAATACTTGCAATTAAATACCCTAACAATACAAATGATGTTGATCTAAATATAAATAGAAAAAGGATGATACCAAAAATAAATCTTAACCAAACAACTGATCCCTGGGAGATAGCTACAATGCTTCTATTTCGTGCAGCGGTTTGAACACCATTAAGCATACTATTCAATCCAATTATAAATGAATAAGATAAAGTTATCAGGACAATTAATATCAATTTATTTTGTTTGAATATCACCAATGTAATTAATGATATGAGACATAATATTAGTATTAAGACCCCACTTTTTGTTGATAAATCAAAAATAGATTGAAAATAATTTTTTAATGATTTTCTTTTTTGAGCTTTTGCATAGTACCTTGTTACCGAATTCGTTAATGGGCCAAAAATCAATTGATTTATGAAAACGGTGATTGTTAAACTAAGAGTAATTTCTCCAAACTCAGCTGGATTTAAATAGGTGGTCAAGACTTTTAAACCAACAATAGATCCTACTACTACTGAAATTTGTCCAAATAACACAAAAAGTATTTCTTTAGAGTATTTAAGTAATGTATTATATTTCTTAATCATTTCATCTTGTGTTCAATTTCAACTATATTTAAAAAAATAAATCAATATTATTAATTTATATTAATATTCATAAAGTACATTTTCTTTTTATATTTAATAAACAACAATTTTGTTCATGAAGATAAAACATTAATCAAATTCAATTGAAATAATTAAACAACATATCAATTTAAATTATTTTATCATATTAGAATTCGAAACTATATTCTTAATACAAAGATAACAAAAATTTCTCAGTACATGATTAACATGAACTGTTGTCCTATTCATTCTTCAGAACTATGTTTTTAAATATTGTATTTAATTCACCCTCTTCTCCACCTTCAAATCCAACTCTTCATACCTGGAGTTTTTACTTATAAACTCAGGTACCAGTTTCTTCATGGCTTTCACAGTACTCTTCATCTCTACATTTTTAGAGAATTCTATCATCACATGAATGGAGTTTACCACCATGTCGAAATCATATTGCTGAACGGAGGCAATAGTTATTTTTTCGTGGCTCGTGGGGATGGTGGTCTCCTTATCATTCAGGAGTTCTTCATAAAGTTTTTCACCGGAACGTAAGCCTATGAATTCAATATTAATATCTTTATTTGGCACATACCCGGCAAGCTCAATCATTCGTTTTGCCAGGTCAACAATCTTGACAGGACTTCCCATATCAAATACATAGATTTCACCTGATTTCCCAAATGAAGCTGCTTCCAATACCAGGCGGCATGCTTCAGGAATAGTCATAAAGTAACGGATAATATCCGGATGCGTCACTGTTACCGGGCCCCCTTTTTCTATCTGTTCCTTGAAATAAGGTATCACCGAACCGTTCGATCCTAATACATTTCCAAAACGGGTTGTCACAAAATTAATCAGGCTGCCACTCTTTTTGCTCTCTCTGGCCAACGATTGTACATAAATTTCAGCAATTCGTTTGGAGGCACCCATTACATTCGTTGGGTTAACGGCTTTATCCGTTGAAATCATGACGAAACTAT
>Ga0302209_10000871_pt1 | contig 13736 bp, 10 predicted proteins | sample II_Fen_E3_1_FD_194574 | JGI IMG/M metagenome (GOLD analysis project Ga0302209, IMG submission 194574) | Peat permafrost microbial communities from Stordalen Mire near Abisko, Sweden - II_Fen_E3_1 | ecosystem: Environmental > Terrestrial > Soil > Wetlands > Permafrost | place: Sweden: Abisko...
CGCCTCTGCTTCGGCTCGTATCAGATACATTTCGGCCAAACGCAATACAATCACGTTTTTATCACCCAGACTCAAATCGTTGTATTTCTTTGCATAATTATACGTTACACTATCGGCAATACTGGCAGCAAAGCGTTTATCTGACGTCGTATAAGCGCTCACCAAATCCGGATCCGGTTTTACTTCACCTCTTCCGTTCAATACTTTCGGGAAATTGTATTCTGCAATGCGATTGCGATCAGTGGCATCAAATTCCACTTCAAAAATGGTTTCGGCGCTTCCGTCGGCAGCAAAAATATCACTAAAAGCAGGTAATAAAGTATATCCGCCTTTTGTAATCACATCATTGGCTTTTTCGTATGCCAATGCATAGTTTCCCTGATACAGGTATACCCGTGCCAGCAGGGCAGTTGCTGCATATTTAGATGCCCGGGTCTTTGTAGAAGCAGAAGCAGTCAGATGTGCCTCTGCATAGGTCAAGTCGCTTATGATCTGTGTATAAACTTCGGCAGTTGTATTTCTGGGTACGTCCAGATTTTTGGTTCCTACGGTTGCTGTTGTTTTGATGGGAACAGCCCCGAAAAAATTCATCAGATTAAAATGACTCAATCCCCTTAAGAAATAAAGCTCAGCCAGTGCAGCCGCCTTTTCGTCGTCGGTCATACCAGCCATTCCCGGAACCTGATCAATAATGCTGTTAGCAACATTGATGGCCGAATAAGCACTTGCCCATATTCCGTCAACCACGCCATTCTCAGTTGATATAACATTATTGTCTATTTCGGCATAATCGGCTGCCGTGGCATCGGTAGGATGTACCAGGTTATCGGCAGCTAAATCGGAAGTAATCAAATAAGCACGGCCATAATAACTCAGGCTCTGAAGTTCAGAATAACTTCCCAAAATACCTTTTTCAATACCAGCTTTGTTTTTATAAGCCTGTTCGGCCGTTATTTTATCGGCAGGTTCTACATCCAGCGTATTGCAAGCAGCCAGACCGGCTAAAAAACTCAGGACTATCAGTTGATAGCAATATTTATATATTCGTTTCATTTCTCAGAACTTTATATTAACACCAAAATTATAACTTCTTGCTTGTGGATAGGTGAAAAAATCAACACCTATAATTGTATTGTCGTTGCCGGCATAATTCACTTCGGGATCTAAGCCACTATAATGCGTAAAAGTGTACAGATTTTGAGCCGTAACGTATACCCGGAGACTTTCCAGTTTTAATTTTTTTAGCCACTCCTTTTTAAAGCTGTATCCTAAGTTCACGTTTTTGATACGCAGATACGATCCGTCTTCGACAAAGCGAGAAGAAGAACGGCGGTTGTTGGTTGTAGCCGTAGCATCGGAAGTAGCCCGGGGAATGTCGGTGATATCACCCACATTTTTCCACCGACGGGTAACAGATTCCAGCTGGTTATCTCCGCCTGTGAGCGATTCAAGGTACATACGTGAACCGTTGAACACATCATTGCCATACGAAAATTGAAGGAATATACTTAAATCAAATCCTTTATAACTAAAGCTATTGGTAATACCTCCGGTAAAATCGGGTTGAGGGTCTCCCACAACGGTCCGGTCACCTTCATCAATTCTCCCATTCTTATTTAAATCGGCATAAACACAATCACCGGTAGAAGGATCAATACCCAGCCATTTATACGTATAAAAAACACCTATGGGCTGCCCCACCATCACACGGTTACTTCCACGAGTGTTATAATCAATAGGCGTATCATTGTATAATTCCAACACTTTGTTTCGATTGGCCGACACATTGATCATCGTGTTCCATTTAAATTTGCCATCCAGGTTGACGGTTGACAAGCTAAATTCAAAACCTTTGTTTTCGACCCGCCCGATGTTCTCAGTAATGCTTGAATAACCTGAACTTTCGGGTAACGGACGATCGAGCAGTAAATCTTTGGTTTGTTTGTTATAGTAATCCACTGTCAGCGTAATGCGGTTATTAAACAAGCCCAAATCGAGCCCGACATCAAACTGAGCGGTAGTTTCCCATTTCAAATCGGGATTCGGTATATTGTCTGGGAAGTATCCCGATTTTCCATCGTACTTGCTGACACCATACAAAGCTTTGTACAAAAACGGGGTTATATCATCGTTTCCTGTCAGACCATAACTGGTTCTGATTTTCAATTCACTAATCTGTTTCGGAAGCTGTAGCCATTTTTCTTCACCCACGCGCCATGCCAGCGAACCGGAAGGAAAAAATCCCCAACGATTGTTAGACCCGAATTTGGAAGAGGCATCATCTCTGCCCGAAAAGGATGCAATGTATTTATTGTCATAGTTGTAATTCAAGCGACCAAAAAATGATTCGGTTCCTTCATCCAACGCATTTGCATAGGACTCTACGATAGTAGCTGCCGAAACAGTATACTGCAAACTTTCATCAGGATAATCCTGAGCACGTGTATACGAATAGCGGTTTTGTTTCTTTTCAAAGCTATAACCGGCTAAAATATCAAAATCATGTTTTTTGACCGAAAAGTGATATTTCAGCGTATTATTCGAAACGGCATTCATTACGTTGTTATATGCTTCAAATCCCAATCCATTATATTTTTGTCCCTGAACCGTATTATACTCAAAGGCATGCTCCCTGAAATTCAGGAAATCGATTCCCCATTTGGTAGAGAAAGTCAGGCCGGGAATAATGTTGTAGTTTAAAAATGTATTACCAATGGTGCGGAATGAAAAGTTTTGGTTTGTTGCTCCGTCAACAATAGAAATAGCATTAGAATACGGTCCGTCCTGATTGTAAGACCCGTCGGAATTATACACAGGATAAATGGCCGGTGTGGAGATTCCGTTTGGCAACACTCCCTGTAGGGACTGATCGCCTTCAACACGGTCGGTTTTGGCATACGATATACCCAGACTGGCACCTATAGACACTTTGTCGGTTAAGGAATGATCCAGATTCAATCGGCTGTTTAGCCGGCTATAGTCTGTTCCTTTCAAAATACCGTCCTGTTGAAAATAATCGCCGCTTATATAAAATTTAGTCTTTTCATTTCCTCCTGAAGCCGATAATTCTACCTTGGTGGTAGGTGCTGTGCGGAAAATTTCATTCTGCCAGTTCGTATTGGTCGTTATATTATCCATCTGACTTTGTGAATAAACCTGCGAACCGGCCAAATCATTCCGGTATTCCATCCATTCACGGGCATCCAACATCTTGAGTTGCTTGCTAAGCTGCTGTATGCCGTGCATTAGATTTACACTGATAGTACTTTTCTGCGCTTTACCCCGTTTGGTGGTAATCACCACCACCCCATTGGTTGCGCGTGCTCCGTAAATAGAAGCAGCCGCAGCATCTTTTAAAACAGTTACAGATTCGATATCACTGGGATTTATATCCGACAAAGCATTGGTTCCCTGTCCCTCGTATCCTACCTGTGCATAATCGCCCGTAGTTACGGGAATTCCATCAATAACGTACAGCGGTTGGTTAGTGCCCGATACGGAACTCACACCACGAATTCTGACCGACATGCCGCCTCCGGGAGTTCCCGAGTTTTGTGTTACCTGCACTCCGCTGGTTTGTCCCTGTAACACCCCATCGAGAGTTGATACCGGAATTTTACTCATTGTTTCGGAATTTACAACACTCACCGCACCGGTTAATAATGCCTTTCTTTCAACAGCATAACCTACTACTACCAATTCTTTCAACGAAGTGGCATCCGGTTTCAGCACCACATTAATCACCGTATGGGAACCTACAGTAAACTGCTGCTTAGTATACCCAACAAATGAGAACTCCAACACGCTCGATTCGGATGGAACCGAAATGGAATACGTACCATCGGGCTGAGTAATCACTCCGGTTGCTTTTCCCTTGATTGCAACCGTTGCACTTGGCATAGGATAACCCTCATTGTCAGTAATTTTACCTACTATTTTAATATCTGTTGCCGGAGCAGAAAAACCGGCGGCATCGTTGCCAGCCATAAGCCTGGTTGAAAAGAATACGATCAGCATGATCACCTGCAAGCAGTTTCTCTTCTTATTCAACCCGCCCATTAACGCTATCCATTTCAGTTTACCTACTGTTATGGAGATTAAATTACACACTATAGCTCTCATTGAAAAAAATGGATTTTACGTAGGATTTAAAAATAATTAAGCCTTCACAAAACATACATATAGAAATACAAAGCGCAAATTAAATCAAAATATGTCACAAAACAAGCAGTTTTGTAATCATAAAGTCAAATAAACTTGAAATATCATTCAACAATGTTCATTCTGAGAATAATACAAGACAAATAAAGTATATTAATAAATGTAAACAGCGACAATTTCGAACAAATTCTCAGCAACTACCAATCCACTTTTACATAAAAAAACCGATGCTTGTACCAGACAGGCATCGGTTTTTAGAAAGAATACGATTTAAAGCAACTACCCGAAGGTCGTCAATCAAACAGTTTACAGAATAATAGTGACATACAATATGCTCCAGGGGCCTGCCAGTTCAGGATGCTTAGTATTAAACCATCGGAAATAGACGTAAAGCGTTTTCCCTGAATTTTCCGTTCCCAAATCCATGCTAAAACTGGCTCTGGTCGAAAGATTGGTTTTCATACCGTCGTCATCCACCGAAACAGGAGGTGTTGTACCTACCTTGTAAACACATTGTACACTGTCTGCTCCATCAATAATGGCCGTGCCTCCACCAAAACTTGATTTTGCTTTTATTGCAAACGAGCCACCACCCAGAGCCTGAATATCGGCAACAACTTTGTCTGTCAAACGAGTTGTAGGGATAGTACGCGTAGCTTTTTTCAAAATTCCGGCTTTGATATTAAACACTTCCAAATCGGTAACCGTCACATTGGGAGAAGCTGCAATCCGGTCGAGAATCCGGCTTGTTTGGTCCAGCTTTACAAAATCATCAATAATGGACAGGAGCTGATCTTTAACATCCGTAGTACGTGTGTATTTCTTATCCGAATAAAGTAAAAATACATCACCCCACTTCGAGGCTAAAGCTGACCATCTGGTCACCTCCGAATCCAATACACCCAGCCTTGCAGCATTTGTATTGGGAGCTGTTCCAGCCAAAAGATAATTAGTCGTATTCACAATGTAAGAGTTAAACAAAGGAGCACTTCGTGGTATCCTTGATTTATCCGCCATAATAAATAAGTTGGATTGTTAATAATAGAGAATCATCTAGTCTCACTAAAATAGTTCGTACAGCACCCAAAGAACATACAAGCCGGAGCATAGTTTAACTAACAGTTCCGGAACAAGCCCTCTGCTTGCATAGCCGCCCTTGAATTTGTACAGTGCAAATATAAAATGATTATTTTCAAATTATTCCGGGGATGTTGACGTACAACCAAAATCAAGGATAAAAATACAAAATCAAGGATAGATTTCAGTAAAAAATGGATAAACAGCCTATATTACTTTCTGAAAATTCCACGATCATACAGCATGTTTTCTATCAATTTGCAGTTGTATGATGATGATGCCGGAATCGGAGAGTTACAATGCTGTAGGGTTAACTCCAGTCCATGATTTTTATTTTTGAAAGCAACAACAGAATCCAGATTGACTATAAACGAGTCGTGGCAACGTTTGATTTGCGGAAATAAAGCCAGATCCTGCTCAGCTTTTATCAGTGTATATAGCACAATCGATTCCGTCATCTGCCCACCAGCCAAAACATGTATAATCATATAATTTTTTTTACTCTCCAGATAAAGAATGTCACCCACTTTATAGCGCATTTTTTTGAACTCAATAAAAACAGGAAGAGGCACGGTAGGAGACGGAAGGGGAGTTTCAGCAACCGGAAGTTCGGACTGCGGTTCAGGTTCGGACAGTGGCTTGGATTCTGACACAAGTTCATCAGTTGAAACCTGAATAGATCCGGATTCCGGCTCGGGTTCATTTTCCGACTCAGGCTCAGGCATAGCGTCTGATTCGGGTTCAGCATTCGGCTGAGCTTCGGGCATCGGGTTATCTGCCCTATCAACAATCCTCTTTCCGAGCCGTACTTTGACAACCAGACCGAAAACATAAACTGCCATCGCAGCCATCAGCATATTATAGCCTATCAGTTCAAAAAGAGTTAGCTTATCATCAAGCAGTCCGGGCACCATAACAAGCGTAAAAATACAGCATAAAACTATGGTCAACGGAAAATACAATGCCAGCACGCGAAGTTCATTTCGGACGGTCCAGCTCTCAGCAGTATAATGGGTCGGAAAAAAGATCGACCCAAGCCAATAAATAAGTATATACACACTGGCATACAGAATACCGTAACCCGCAAGTACCATCCATTTATGAGGCGCATGCCAGGCCTGAGCTCCAAATGGCTGCAAAAAATTAATGAGCACACCGAATATAGGCACAGCAAATACAAGAAGCATCCACCCCTTTGTGGTCGATAAAAATAATGGATAAGGCCTATCAAAATAGTTATTGATTTTTTCACGTATTGATATCATAGTCTGAAACAATTTAAACAAACAAATAGAGTTAATTTTAAACAAAGAAAAAAATTACATAAACTTTAAAGCTTCAAAAGTACCTGAAAAATAATTCACCACTGATAATCAACGCATAAGTGTTTTCTGACTAAAAAATGGTATGGACTTTTACTCCAACAGTGTGGACTTTTGCCGCAACAGTATGGACTTTTACTCTAACAGTACGGACTTTTACTCCAACAGTATGGACTTTTACTCCAACAGTGTGGACTTTTACTCCAACAGTATGGACTTTTACTCCAACAGTATGGACTTTTGCCGCAACAGTATGGACTTTTACTCCAACAGTATGGACTATTAGAGTAAAAGTCCACACCATTTTTCTAAAAGTATTAATTTTTAATACAAAAAACCTGTAAAATTACTTTTTGTACCCCACTCCTACCCCATACAAAAGACCGAAACAAGCACAAAAGACAACTGCCGTCCAGATGCACAGAACCGACTAAAAATAGTACTGTATAAACATGACTAGCAAACAATTGACTTAAATTCACTGCAAATATAATTTTATTTTTCATAATTTGCAAGATTTCAGGGACTTTTTTGATAAAACGGAAACCTCAGACACTATAAAATACTAAATTTCAAAAAAGGAGAGAAAGAAAAGGGACTTTTATAAACAGAAAAATATACAAAGTGCGGATACAAAAAAACGACCCTGCATTACTGCAAGGCCGCCTTACATGTTTTCACAACGGAATAATCCTTCAAAATGACAATCAATGCTTTATATTTGGGGAATGGGGTCGGTTGGCGGCTTTGCTGTCAACTGACCCCATTCCATACAAATAGAATGTAATAATCTATCATGCTAAATAACGCGAAAAATCGACTGTCTTTTTTACCGGACAACAACTATAGTAAATAATGCGAATCAGTAGTTGAAAAATAGTCCGTAGGACTTACATATCCATAGAATAAAGAGAGATGTATGTTTATTGTCCGTAGGACATACACATTTTTCCAGGTTTACTCCCTATGGGGAATTGGTTGTATCTGTTTTCATTTTCTATTAATATGTATTCCCTACGGGAAATAGCTCATTATAAAAAGAATGTGCATACCTGTAACTCCTGATTTGCAGAAATAACAAAGGGCGAAAATCAACCATCAACTCTATCTGTTCGATTTAATGCGCAGTTACTACTCAGCACCCGTCTATTTTACTAAATAGTTGTACAAGCATTTGGAATATAAGAGAATGAGTTCTTTGCCACGGAGTGGCTAAATGCGAATAACCCTCGGTAAGCGAAGCGCAACCGGGGGATAATAGGAACAGATAACCGGACATTTGATTTTCAATTCGACTAGTCGAATTGAAAATCAAATAATTCCAAGAATTGAGGAGTGCTGAGTAGTAACAATGCGCAAGACTTTCTTCAATCTTCAGAAAAGCGAACCAATGAATTAAAATTCAAACTTACATAACAGACAAATCATAATTTTACTGTGCTTCAAGCAAAACAACTATCTGATTACAGCAGTATTTAAACCTGCTTCAAGTGAGATATAAATCTGATTTTTAGACTATATGTTTTGAATAGAGCTTCATTTAGATTATTATCGTCAAAATTATTTTCAAATAAAATACAACTTTTATTTTGTCAAATGAAAAATAGTTCGTTTCTTTGTGGCATAGTTACATAGATCACTAAACTATTATGCCATGATTCAAATTAAAAATCTTTCATTCTATTACAAAAAAAAGTCACCCTTGTTCAACGATTTTTCGTTGCAACTCGAAAGCGGGTGCATTGTAGGGCTGCTTGGCAAAAACGGAGCCGGCAAGTCAACGCTTCTGAATCTTATAACCGGGCTCATTCAACCCCAATCGGGTGAAATCAATGTAAATGGATTTACGCCTTTCAGTCGTAATCCAAATTTTCTGTCGGACATATACATGGTTCCGGAAGAGTTCTCGTTTCCGCATGTGAGCATTGCTACCTATGTCAAAGCATTCAGTCCGCTTTACCCGGCCTTTGATCACAAAAAGCTTCAGGGTATTTTCGAAGAATTTGAACTATTGCCGGCTTCAAATCTGAACAAGCTTTCGCACGGTCAGCGTAAAAAATTCCTTATTGCTTTTGCCTTGTCCACCAACTGCAAAGTACTTGTACTTGATGAGCCAACCAACGGGCTGGATATCCCCTCGAAAAGCCAGTTTCGAAAAATTCTGGTCAGTTCTGTTACCGACGAACAAATGGTACTGATCTCAACACATCAGGTGAAGGATATTGATACCATTATCGATAAAGTAGTGGTGATTGACAACGGGGTTATCATTTATCAGGAAAACACAAACGAAATAACCCGGAAGCTTTATTTCGACACGGTAAGTTCGTTTACCGATTCGGATCAGGTGCTTTACAGCGAAAGATGTCCGTTCGGCTACCGGGTGGTGAAACATGCCAACGGTGAAACGGAATCGAACATCGATATAGAACTTTTGTTTAATGCAATCATTCATAAAACCATTTAAATCGACGAAAAATGGAATCAACACGTTTTTTCAGTTTAAGCAGATTTATTCTGCTCATGCATAATGACATATTATTGAATTATAAAAAATACCTGCTGACTATTGCCGGAGCTTTCATTCTGGGATATATATTTCTATTGCTTCAAATGCCAATGAGAGATATTTCTCCGGATTTTAATGCACAACAATACGTCTCGATATTCACGCTTTGTTTATTTGGGTTAGGAGCTTTTATCGGGATGTCGTTTCCGGCATTCAATTCAAAGACAGATACCATCACTTATCTACTGATGCCAGCATCTGCTTTCGAAAAGTTCATGAGTCAGTTCCTTATTCGGATTGTAGCAGGCACCGTTTTGTTTTTCCTGATCTTCTGGATTGATGCTCATCTGGCCAGAACAACTGCCTTGTTTGTGCTGAGAAAATTTGAACATATTCCACAAATCGCATCCTTTGAGTTTGCAATTATCTACAGGAGTATCTGCCTGAATAATAACAGTCTAATGATGTCTGCAACAATATTCTCGTTTGTGTCCATAGGAATCTATATTTTCAGCGTCCGGATGTTCTTTAAAAAGATGCCAATAGTAAAAATAGTTATTTCAATAGTATCATTGTTCTTTATAGCTTTCTTGTTGATGGTTCTTCTGTCGCACATTTTTTACCCGGAAACAGTAGGTATGCAACTATCAATCCCTGAACATAAGGTTGTTACAAATCACAGTAATGTAGAAATATGGTTGTGCAGTCTATTCTATTGCTCCTGGCTATTCTTTTTACCCCTGGGCTACTTCAAACTTAAAGAAAAGCAACTATGAGTATGGATTTTAAATCGACGAAAGGAATTTTCCAGCAAATTGCGGATAACCTTTGTCACCAGATACTGGAAGGAAAGCTTCCACCGGGTGAGCGCGTACCCTCTGTACGCGATTTGGCAGCAGACTTTGAAGTAAACCGGAACACGTTGTTACGAACATACGCCATCTTACAGGAAGCTGGCATAATTGACAACAAGCGGGGAATCGGATTCTTTGTGGCTGACAATGCCGTGGATGTGATTCGCGAAAATGAGAAAAAAGAGTTTTTTGACAACGACTTGCCCTATTTTTTACACAAAGTACAATTGCTTAAGTTGACAGAAACAGATCTGTCTGAATTATTAATCCATTTAAAGAATAATACAAAACTATGAAAATAAGTAGAATCATCATTATAGCCTTCGCAGCTTTTGTTTTCGGAAGTATATTGATCTTGTTTATCGATTCGAAAAAACACAAAATAGACGAACTCACAGAGGCAGAAATGAAATCTTTTCCGTTGGGAAGTTTTTCAGTTCTTGTAGCCGAAAAATCTGCCGATATCCATGTAGATTATGCAAACGGCAATAAGATTGTGTTGGATATCAGTAAAGATAAAGTGCTGAAAAATAAAATGTATAGACTGTCGAATGATACTCTGTATGTGTACGGAGGTATGCGCACCTTCGTAAAATGCAAAAAGCTAAAAGCAATTATCGGACATAAACAGAATTGGGTGGGTATCAACTCGGTTGGAAATGATTCACTGCATCTGGACATTACAGGTGGACAGCTAGTTTTTAATGAAAGTGGAAAACACAACATGCAGCTTAAAAGCCTGGCCATACATGCGTGCGACAGTGCCGTTATACGTGCTTTTGCTGTTTCAATTGATGACCTTCATATAGATGCAAAAGAAAAAGCAAAGCTCGAATGCTACGGACATTATAAAAATGTTGATGCGCAGCTCAACGGAAAATCAGAGTTGACATTTGGAAACAATCCTTTATCTATGGCAATAAAGAGAGATGAAAGCAGTGTGATCAATGTATATCGATAACACCGGAGTTCCGACTATATTGATTTGTCGGACTCGATAAATAAAAGCCTCCTTGAACGAATGTGTCTATGGAGGCTTTTATTTTGTAACTACTCAGCACCTATCTTTTTTTTATAATTATTTGATTTTCAGTTCGACTAGTCGAACTGAAAATCAAATGTTAGGTCATTTGTTTACTTCATCCCCCAGTTGCGCTTCGCTTACTGGGGGTTACTCACATTTAGCCCCTATCGGGGCAAAGACTTATTTTATTATGGATCAAATAAATGAGCTCACATTTAATTAAATAAAGAGGTGCTGAGTAGCTACTTTATTTTTTAGATTTGCGAGATTTGGGTTATTTGAGTTATTTTGATACAACTCCATTGAAAGAAATCAAGCCTTTGAAATATTTTTTAAAAGACCTTTCACCGGTTGCAGGATAGCAATGATTGCCACTATAAAAAAGAGATAGGACAGTGCCAAAGTTTGTTGGTCATGAATACTAAGAATGCTTGCCAACAAATAACCCACCACTGAAAATACGATGTAGGAACCACCGCTCGTCACACCTCCCGTAGTTCCCGCAAAAGCTGGAAATCGGGTAACGCAATAGGTAAAATAGACATTGTAGGTGAAACCTTCCAGCAAATGAAGCAACACAACAAACAGCATAATAGACACCACCGAATTGAAATGAAGCATCGCTGCAAAGTACATACCCAACGCTATAACAAGTTGGAGCGTCACCGAAGTGCTCAGCTTTTGAAAAAAAGGTTTGTTGATAAGCCGTTTGGACAATAAACCTCCCAAGAGAATGGCAACTCCCGAACACAAGGCCGCGTATCCAGTAACGACAGGAGAAAGATGAAAATTATGTTCAATCATAAAAGGCATGCTCATTCCGAACACAAGCACCATGCCGTAGCTCAACCCAAGAGTCAACACCCCGATAGTGTAATCCTTTGCATGCCACAATTGAGCATAAACAGAACGGATAGCGCGAAAATTGAAAGGTTGCGGGCTTCTAAGCGTCTCACCGCTGAATCGGAGTTCAAGCAGCAACATGATCAATCCATACAGGGCCAATAAATAGAAATTGGCTCTCCATCCGAAAAAAGTCTGCAAATAACCTCCAATAAAAGGTGCCAGAATGGGGGCAGACGACCACACGATCGTGATCAGGCTGGTGTAGTGTTTCCGCTTTTCGCCTTCGTACACATCGATGAAAAATGCACGTTTGGCTGTGACGATAAATCCGATAGCGATACCTTGCAAGAAACGAAGCAGAATAATGACCACAATGCTATCGCTAAAAATGATAGCCACATTGGAAAGCGTAAATACCACCAGCGAATAAATACTTATCTTGTATCGGCCAAAACTATCTATCAGGCTTCCAATAAACAATTGGGAAAGCCCGTAACTAATCAGGAAGGCAGTCAAGGTCAACTTGATGTTGGCACTACTGGTTCCTAAATCGGTGACCATGCTGGGGAAAGATGGCAAATACACATCGACGGCTAAACCAGAGAGGGGAATTAATATGAATGCCAATACCGTAGCTGTCCATTCATGTTCTTTCTTTAAATACTTCATACCTATATGTTGTTTGAGAATGCAAAATTAGGTGGAAAGAGCCAAAGAGAACATCAATCAATCAAAGCTCTTTTTATACAAATCAAATATAGATAGATTTAATCACGCAGGTATTTCGGACTTCTTCCCGCATGTTTTTTGATGAATGCATTGAAATGCTGCGTGTATTCAAACCCCAGACTGTCGCCTATTTCGGTGATGCTCCAATCGCTGTTTCGGAGCAGCCCAACGGCTTCTTGCAGAATTCGGTCGTTGATGAGTTGCGAAGTAGATTGACCAACATGCAGCCTGAGGCAATGGTTCAAATGATTGACATGCACGCAGAGCTCGTTTGCAAAATCGGCAGGGCTTTTTAAACGAATGCTATTTTTAGGCGAATCGACAGGAAATTGTTGGTCAAGCAATTCGAAGAACCGTCGCGCCACATAATTCCTGGAATTTTCCTTCTTCAGCTCCGGGTAATGCGATTTCTGTACTTTTATTCCTTCATAAATAACCAGTTGAAGCAAGTTGTGCACCACTTCGTCCTTATATTCGAAATCGCTGCAATAAGCAGTATAGATCTTTTGAAAATAATCCTGAAAGGTCTCATATTCTTGCTGATTGAGCAAAATAAAAGGATAAACAGCACTTTCAAACAGCCCGTACATTTTTTTCATCGCCATCTTTAGGTTAGCCGAAAGATATTGCTCATTGAACAGACAGACATAACCACCCGGATATTCGGAAATCGGTTCCCAACCAAACTTATTGATTGGGTTTGAAAATGATATATACGGCTGATCGATAGTTATTTTTCCACTCTCCGTATGAAGAATAACCTTTCCGCTAATCAAGCAAATCTTGTAATAATCGCGCCTCACAAAAGGTTGCGTCACCATGCAATTGTTCCGCTTGAAGATATTGAAATGGCGCACCAATCCTTTTCCTTGCAGCAATTCGCTTGGGATTTCTTTGTTAGTGGTTTTATAATATTGAAGAATGGATTCAGTATATTCCATGATTGAACGATAAATTAAAGAATTCAAAGATATGAAACTTTTGTCACAAACAAAAAGAAATACATATTAATTGTGGAATACCGCAACAACACTTTGCCTCTCCGCTGGCAAGGAATACGAAAAAACGATTATCCTTTATTTTACCTAATCAAAAGAAAACACCACAAAAGCCACACAAAAGTTTTTATGAAATAAAAACTGAACTTTTCTTTTCTTGAAAATGTAGACGATAATAGCTCAATATTTTCCTTACTTGCTTTTGTGACTTTTGTG
>Ga0302209_10000872_pt1 | contig 13693 bp, 8 predicted proteins | sample II_Fen_E3_1_FD_194574 | JGI IMG/M metagenome (GOLD analysis project Ga0302209, IMG submission 194574) | Peat permafrost microbial communities from Stordalen Mire near Abisko, Sweden - II_Fen_E3_1 | ecosystem: Environmental > Terrestrial > Soil > Wetlands > Permafrost | place: Sweden: Abisko...
TTAAAAAAATGGCAGTCGCATTTGGTGCCCATTCCCTGAATACCCAACCATCAGGCAAACGGTGTAACCCAAAATACAAATATCCGGAAGCAAAACCCGATAAAGTTTGTCCTTCAACCACTAACTTCTTTTCTACACTTTCGAAATACTCATATCGTCCGTTGATAGCTCCTGCATAAGGTGCCAACCATGGATCGGATTTAATTATAGCCAGATCTTTCATATGTTCGTAATAACAATAAACTCAGTTGAATGAAATACGTTTAAATCAAAATTAAAAGAATGAATTACAAATAATTGATAATGGACTCTATCAACTACCCGGCATTTATTTTACTTCTTTTTCTTTGCTTTGTGTTAGCAGGCATTCGAAAAGCGAGTATTCGATGTTGAGGTTTTATGCTTTGTTACTGACAAAACTTGTAACAAATAAACACAAAGATACTTACAAAATAATTAAAATTGAACCCTGTATTAGATTTTATTTGCCTTATGAATGCTAAAGCAACACTTTGACTATGATTTTTTTATGTCGCCCTTCAGCAATACCCGGTTGATGTCCATCTGTCGGAAAGAAAATGGCAAATTCAAAAGGTTGAACATTCAGGAGATTTGATGCTGTATCCGCAAAAAAAGCAATATCCTTATCGGGGTTATAGGTTTCGGTAATATCTTTCAACTTATCACCGGCCAGCCAGCCCATGATTTCAGGTGCAGTTACAGGTACCTGAATATCGATGTACTGATTATGTGATTCTAATCGTGCAGTTTCAACAGTCTTACCTGTAATTTCGACAACACTGACGAACAGTTTTGAACCATCCAATTCTATTTTACCAAGTGGAAGGTTTATTAAATCAGTATTATTTAAAAAATCGAAAGCTTGTTTAAAACGGGGGTGTATTGATTCGTACAATCCTGAATTTAGTAAAGAATCTAAAATCATATCTTTAGTTTAACTGTTTGTTTTTTTTTGACTCCTGACCTCTCATTCTTCATTCCTCATTCCTCATTCCTCCTTTATTCATCATCTCATCAACCGTGTAATTCAGGAAGCGGTTAAAAGGATAAGCGCATTTTGCAATGGCACTTACCTGAGCTGCAAAATCAGGAGCATGAAGAATTGTTTCATCCAATTGATAATCTACCAGGTAATGTTTCAGTTTGAGTAATTCGGCTTCAGGGAAGTCCTTCGGAAATCCACGGGGAACAGTTTTTAATTTATCTTCTTCAAAGAATCTTGTGAAATATTGTGAGAATTCAGGATTTGATCTAATTTCATCCAGTTCTTCAATATTATCATACACGCTTTGACGCAATGCCTTCAATATGGTTGAGTCGGGACACCAGACTCCTGTTGAAATAAAACTACCTGTTGGGTCAATATGCAGATAATAGCCGGCACGTTGGCTTTTCCGGCCCCCGGACGAAGCAACATAAATACCGAAATGTGTTTTATAAGGTGTTTTATCTTTTGAAAAACGGGTGTCACGATAGATTCTGAAAACGCATTCTTTCACTTCAACATGTTTAAGATCCTCATCAAAAGTGGAAAGTTGAGTAATCAGTTCTTTACACATTTGCTCAAATTCAATACGAACCTGATCGTACCTTGCCTTATTTTCGGCAAACCATTCACGGTTGTTGTTGACTTTCAACTCACTTAAAAACTGAAGTATTTTATCAATATCCATACTGTATAATTTTTAGTTTCACAAATATAAGGCAAAAATCAGACAAAAAAAGGGTTCCTATCCTTTTTTTTAAATCAGGACCTTAATTTGTGGAAAAATGATTACTTTTGTAGTCTAATCGAAAAGAGTATCAGCCTGCAAATGGATATATATACATTTGAACAACAAGCGTTTTACTGTTCTTAGAATAAAGTTAAAACCATAAAATGAAAAATCGGATAAATCAATTGTTGGAAGAAATCAACCAACTGACTGCTTCGAATCAAGAAGAACTGGAAGCACTACGTATTAAATTTCTAAGCAAAAAAGGAGAAATATCAACCCTTTTCAATGATTTCAGAAATGTAGCCAACGAAGAAAAAAAGGAAGTCGGTCAATTATTGAATGAGTTGAAAGATTTAGCACAGAATAAGATAACTGAGTTGAAGGAGAATTTCAACAATTCAAACAAGACTGAACAGAAAACCGATTTGACCAGAAGTGCCGACCCTATAAAACTAGGAACCCGTCATCCCTTATCGCTTGTCAAACATGAAATGATTGATATTTTCTCACGCATAGGTTTTACCATTGCCGAAGGACCTGAAATTGAAGATGACTGGCATGTGTTTGGTGCATTAAACTTTCCCCCTGAACATCCGGCTCGTGATATGCAGGATACTTTTTTTATCGAACAAAATCCTGATGTATTGCTGCGTACTCATACTTCTTCGGTACAATCACGTATCATGGCTACTAAAAAGCCCCCCATTCGCATGATTTTCCCGGGACGTGTTTACAGGAATGAAGCTATATCTTCACGTGCCCATTGCTTTTTCCATCAGATTGAAGGACTTTACATCGATAAAGATGTGTCGTTTGCCGATCTGAAACAGGCCCTTATGTATTTCGCAAAAGAAATGTTCGGTCCTGAGACACAGATTCGCTTACGCCCTTCCTATTTTCCTTTCACCGAACCAAGTGCCGAAATGGATATTTCATGTAATTTATGCGGTGGAAAAGGCTGTCAGTTTTGCAAACATACCGGTTGGGTTGAAATTCTTGGATGTGGCATGGTCGATCCGAATGTTCTTGAGAATTGCGGAATAGATTCTACCGTTTATTCAGGGTATGCTTTTGGTATGGGTGTGGAACGTATCACAAACCTGAAATATCAGGTAAAAGATTTACGTATGTTTTCTGAGAATGATGTCCGGTTCTTACAACAATTTGAATCTGCTTATTAATAAGCAATATCAAGGGATGATTTATCCGGTTTGTCGTATGTTTCAATGTATTGTATAAATATATTAGTTTTGTGGTCCGAACAATAACAGCACCATAAATAAACATTAATCATATTCATATGAAAAAGACATTCTTCATTTCGATTTTTCTGTTGTCGATGGTGATCCAAGGCAATGCACAACGATACAGCATCAACAAATTAAATTTTGATTCGCATCAATACATCCCTGAGTACGGTGATATCTACAATCCTGCCTTAAGTGGAGTCTGCTCATTCTTAGTCCCCGGTTTGGGGCAATTGGTAAGTGGAGAACCCGGTCGTGGACTCGCATTCTTTGGAGGTTATCTTGGGTGTGCTGTTGTTTTTGAAGTTGGTGTGGCTCAGTTGGTTACTAATAATGTATATTCAAATTCCGACAACTATGGGTATTCATACAATTCCAACAAAGGAACCGGGGCTATGTTAATTGGATTAGGAGGAATGGTTTTTGTTGGTATCTGGTCGATTGTAGATGCGATCAAAGTAGCTAAAGTGAATAATATGTACTTTCGAAGTTTACGACAGACATCTTCCATAAAATTGAATTTGTCACCCTATGTAGATCACATATCAATTAATAATCAGGTTACTACTCCGGTAGGAATGACCATGAGAGTTACATTTTAAAAAATATTTTTTATTTCAAAATTATAAAAGCCTGTTTCATATCGTTACAGGCTTTTTTTATATGTAACGCAATGTCGTTTTGGTTGTATTTCGTAATGCAGTGAGCCTTAAACCTGATGTAAGTTAAAAAAGGCAGGTCTAAAGATGCTGTCAGGATTTTTAATCGTCCTGTCAGCTTCTTTAGACCTGACCGCATCATTGTCTAAGTCTGGGCTGGTAAATATTATCAACCTATTATTTTGAACTCTAAGCCGAGTATTTATGAAACCTGAGTCTTGGAAACCATAAATTCAAAAAAATAAACTAACAATTACTCCACTCTACCTCCCCGTTCCGAACGCTGCTCTGTTCTAAGGGGATTAGAGACTGCCTCTTCGTTTCTGATTCTGTTTTGATAGATGTCATACGCCAGGTACAAAGCCTGCCTGAATGATTCTTCAGAAGCCATATTTTTACCTGCAATATCATAAGCAGTACCATGATCGGGAGAAGTACGGATAACTGGTAATCCTGCTGTAAAGTTTACTCCAGTATCCATAGAAACAGTTTTAAAGGCAATTAATCCCTGATCGTGATACATTGCCAACACGGCATCAAACTTACTGAAGTTACCCGAACCGAATAGTCCATCGGCAGGATAAGGTCCCACACATATGATCCCGAGTTTCTCAGCTTGTTTTAATGCTGGAATAATCACATCAATTTCTTCGTTTCCAATCACTCCTTCATCACCTGCATGGGGATTCAATCCCAGAACTGCAATACGGGGTCGTACAATTGAAAAATCCTTTTTAAGAGAAGCATTTAAAACAACAAGCTTATCAACAATTAATTTTTCAGTCAGTGTTTCCGATACATCTTTTACCGGAATATGACCGGTGACAACTGCAACTCGCATCACATCATTAATCAACATCATTAAAGCCGGTGAATCTGAACCGAATTTTTCTTCCAGGTACTCTGTATGTCCCGGGAAATGGAATTTATCAGATTGGATATTCTTTTTATTAATAGGTGCTGTGACCAGTGCCTGAAGAGCACCTTTTTTCAAGTCTTCAGTAGCACGTTCGAGTGCTGCAAATGCAGCAACTCCTGCTTCAGCCGTAGAAGTTCCCAATTCAACCTTTATTTCATCATCAACGCAATTAATAATATTAACCCGTTTCAGATTTATCTCATCAATTGAGTTAACAATATTCAAATTTAAACCCTGAATATCAAGATTCTTTCGGTGATATGCTGCTACCTTGGGCGAACCATAAATAACCGGAATAAAAGTTTCCAACATACGGGTATCGGACATCGTTTTAAGAATAACTTCATATCCTATTCCATTTATATCGCCATGTGTAATTCCAATAATAATTCTTTCTGTTTCCATAAATCCAGGTTTTATGTTTTAGTGTTATATTTTACAACAAGAAATATCCGGTTGAGTGTATTTCATTTCAGGGGTCAAATGTATTAAATTTTATTCAGTCTATTAAATATTAAGAGAATTATTTAATTATTTGTTCGATGCGAAAAACGATAATATGGATTCCATCAATGCAGTCCTGTCATTCTCCGATTGTAGCGTTTCAAAAGGGAAACCAAATGCACAGGTTTTATAAAGACCCGAAAAAGCGACTCCGGCACTTAAGTTATTTTCGGCATACCTGCAAATCGTAAAACAGCCCTCACCTGCTGGCTCTATGGCATCCGGAGATTCTATATAATAGGAAGTCGAATTCGGTTGATCATAATAGGACAGCTCAGCTTTTTTAAAAAACTGTACTGGAGAATTCACAATAGTAAGATTCCCGCCAACGCTCGCCTTCGATGTCCTGAATTTATATTTCAATATATTTTCAATGAACAACCTGTCGTTATGAACCGGTTTATCGGACTCACACATATCAGAGCCAATAAAAGCACCGCTAACCATCAGGTTTCCACCACTTAGACAATATAACTTAATTGACTGCTGCAAAGCTAAAGGAAAAGTTTTAAATTCAGGCGTTTTTTTAGCATTTCCAATGAATGTTTGTTTTTGTTTACCCAAAATCAGATCCACCATTTTATATTGATTCATATCTACATCTCCACTGATAATTGCTTTTTCACTGGCAGAAACAAATGAGTATCCGGCGGCTTTTATCGCTTTTCCATGAAGAAACGGATAATCGAATGAATTGCCTGCAATAACCTGAGTTTCGTAATTAGCATGACTGGCACCAAATCCGGGCGCATCATCATTCACCCAGGGTTTGTTTCTTTTAAATTCATACTGGTTGCCTACAAAACTTATTTCGTTCAAATAAGGAACTCCCGGATCTTTAGTATTCAAAAACCCGGCATAGGTACTGTCTATTGAGAAATTGGCAGGAGCACTTAAACGGTCGAAACCATTTACAATCAACACTTCTTTCTTATCGTTGGGAGCTCTGTAGGTGGAAAGTATTTCGGAAGGGAAACTAAGTCCGCCTTTATTCATTGCCATTACTTTAAAACTATAGATCTTCCCCGGTTGAATGACTGCTGTGATTCTGTTTGAAGTAACCACCACTCCGTTATCAAAATCGCCATCTTCAATCCTGGTATATAAAACATATTTTTCAGCCACAGCAGTTGGTTCAAGACTATCATTTACGGCTACCCAATGAAGTTCGACCTTATTTTTTTCTATAAAACGGCAATTAAACTGTTCCACCGGGAGTGGTTGAACCACATAATCCACATTATTGGTACTTGAAATAAATTTAAGCATGCCTTTGTAGACAGAACGGGATACAGCAAACCTGAAACGGGGATCAAGGCCATAACGCATATCTGCAAAATTTTGATGGGAGAGTAATTCCATCAACATGGTAGGAACTTCGGGCTCCCTGGATTCACTGTACGACTTATTCCAAATGTTACGTCGTGTCCATTCGGGTGCAAATTCTTTACGTATATCGTCCACTACCTGAGTTTGAATAATATCAGTCAGATCGCGGGATGCCCATCGGGATTTACCATTCTGAAATACAGATTTCCCTCCTGTATTATGGATAGAACAAATACCTAAAGTTCCGATAATAGAATCGTTTGATGTGGCACCGGCATCACTGTGAATGGCCATCGCCAGGTCGACAGGGACATTCAAACCTTTGGTAGCAGGCGAATCACTTGAACCGCCGATAAGGTAATTCACCCAGAACCCGCGGGATTGAAAGTCATCAGTATAATCATTCTGTCCCTTATTCTTACTGTAGATACTGTCGGGGATACCCGCCCATTGCAGCCAATAGCGGGCACCTTCGGTATACCGCGGATAATGGCTAGTTTCAGGTTCGTAGACTATTGACAGATTCGAAAGAGCAGAAGCAACAGTCGCACTGTCAGTTCTAATTATTGCCGGGTTTAACCCCGGAGGTGTCGGACTTCTGGCTATATTTCCCATGCCACCTCCAAATTTCACCGCATCGGATGTAATCAGTTTTCCCTCATCAGCACTGAAATTAGTCAATATCACTTTTGCTCTGTTATTTTTGCCTTTATCAAACGAAAAAGTACCCAGGTATACCCATGTTCCTCCACTCATGGTTTGATTTACTGTAAATTCTGTTTTACCTCCTTTATGAAACACTGTATAATGTGCATCGGCAGCACTGTTTTCTACAGTTTTATAAGACACATACACGGCATACCGACCGCTTTCGGGGATGGTAGGTATCCATTCGGCACGGCTTGATTCATCGGTATTGGGGATTGAAGAAATACAACGTGAAGTCCCAAAAGTAAATGGATTCTCTCCTTGCACATATATTTTTTTCGTATTGGCAAATCCTGTTCCTTCTGACGTTTTCCATTTTTTGCGGTCGTTTTGTTCCCTGTATCTCGACAAGCCATCTTTAGAATCATTGTCGACTATCACTTCATTTAGCTGTGTATCCCGTTCACGTGGCATCAGGACATTAGCGCCTGCATTTTCGAGCATAGGGACCAGATAAGGAAGCACATACGATTGAGTATACAAATCCTCCACCACCTGAAAAAAACGTGCACGTTGCCACGCCCAGCGGGCTTGTTTCAAATCATAATATCTTCCATGACTTTGCCAAAGTGCAATATGCCTGTTTTGAAGACCATTTGGGATCAGGTAAGGACGTGAAGTATTTGTCACCAAAGGGTGTTGTAGTAAAGGGACTAAAAATTGCTTTAATGAATCCGGATGATCTGTACGGTAGAAATTAGGAATAAGTGATTCGATATTTTGGTTTTCCACCTGACAATAAACTCTATATCCCACATATTTATTTGAGATTATCTTATTAATGGCAGCATAAATACGTTTAACATTATTTGGTCTAAAAGGCATATATCCTAACCTTTCGTTTGCCGAAACAGTTAAGACATTACTCTTCGTATTTGCTGAGAAACTAATCAAATTGACTTTTCCAACCCGTGTATAGCTGTTTACTATGGCTGTCAAGGAATCGGAAATTTGATTTTCCAGGTTCTTTTGTGCGTATATCGAAAGGTTTGTAACGATAAAGAACAAAGATACAAACCAAATTTTAAGGAAATTATGTTTCATGAAAAAGCAGGTGGATATTAATTTAAAATCAGATATTAAGAGAAACTACAAATAGACGAATCACAATCTATTTACTATTTAAAATTCAAAAAGACCAGATTGCAATTGTATCTTAATGTTTTGGTCAGAGAGTTGATTCGGTTCGTGAGTTTTTAAAATACCGATCCCGGGTCTTCAAAGAGAGGCGGGTATGTTGTAAAACATTCTGATTTTTTATTTTCTATTTATTGCCTGATGTAGTTCTTGTAAATCATCTAATAATTTTCGAATAAAATATTCTTCAACCAATTCTTTACCAACTTCATTGGATGAGTTGACATGCTCTTGACAGAAAACAAATAAAGACAGTTACTTTATTCGGTAGAACCTGACAGGATTTACAATTTATTAATTTCAGAAGAAACAAAAAAAGGTTTAAATCGTGTAAATATAAGACTCAGCCACTGTGTTACATGAAGATATCAGGTCATTAACCAGTGTATCATATCTTTTATTTCATCCATCGTGGAAATATAAGGTAAAAACAATTTACCTTATTAATTTCTTATATTTCCTGATGGATTATTTAATTACAATTTGCCTTCAGATTTTTCTTTCTCAAGAGTCGACAGCATTCCACATGCTGCAAAGATATCTTCCCCTCTTGAACGTCTGATTGTAGAAGTAACCCCGTTACTGGTGAGATAATCTCTGAAGAAGGTCATTTTTTCAGGGGCTGAGCTCTTCAGTTCTGATCCCGGGATAGCATGAAAACGGATTAAATTTACTCGGCAATCAATCCCTTTGAGTATTTTCACCAGTTCAACAGCATGACGCATGGTGTCGTTCACTCCATCGAAAAGAATATATTCAAACGAGACCCGTCGTTGTTTGCTAAAATCGTGTTTGCGAAGTTCCTCAAGGACCTTGGTGATCGGATAGGTTTTTTCAATGGGCATTAACAGCAATCTATCCTGTGTAAAAGGTGAATGCAGGCTGATCGCCAAATGACAGTTTGTTTCTTCGAGAAAGACTTTCAAAGCCGGTATTAGTCCAATGGAAGATACAGTAATCCTTCTCGGGCTCCAGGCATATCCATAATCGGCTGTCAGGATCTCCAACGAACGAAGCATGGCCAATGTATTATCAAATGGTTCTCCCATACCCATAAAGACCAGGTTGGTCAGTTTTTCGGCCTCTGGAATCGACATAATCTGATTCATGATTTCAGCGGTGGTCAGTTGAGCAATAAATCCCTGCCTGCCGGTCATACAAAACACGCACCCCATTTTACAGCCGACCTGTGAGGATACACACAGTGTTGCACGATCCTCTTCAGGAATATAAACGGCTTCAATGAAATGGCCGCCTTCCGTTTTAAAAAGATATTTCTTTGTACCATCAGTCGATTCAACAGTCTGAACCGGTAGTGTACGTCCTACTTCATATTTTTCAGTCAGCGACTCCCTGTTTTTAGCAGATATATTCGTCATCTCATCGATGGTGAAAATCCGTTTCTTATAAATCCATTCTGCAAGTTGTCTGGCTGTAAATGCAGGCATTCCCAGTTCAGAAACGATAGTCTTTAATTCTTCGAATGTTTTGCCGACAAGTGCTGTTTTAGTCATTGAATATGGTTGATTGGTTGATTGGTTGATTGGTTGATTGATTGATTAGTTGATTGGTTGATTGGTTGATTGATTGATTAAGTAAATCGGTTGAAAAGTTATACTAAGACTTCCATAATCCTCTATGTTAGTTTTATATCCTTTGTCTAGCGTCTTTGATCTTGGTTCTTGGTTCTTGGTTCTTCCTTCGGGCAAAGTTACACAAACTTACCGAAAAAAAGAAAACGGAATGAAATTAATCAATCCGTTTTCTTTTTTTAAGAAAAATAGTTTTTTCCTGATCAGAAGAAGTTCAGGCGATTATCTACGATATCGGCTTTATCCTTCATATCCTGAATGATCATATATGGTAATGAGTAGCTCATACGGCTATTCAACTGAAATTTCTCCATTCTGATATCCAACGGTTGAGGATTCACAACTTTATTTGCTGTACGAACAACATAAACACCTGCATTTCCTTTAATTGGTGCTGATACTTTTCCTAAAGCTAAAACGGATACTTTTCCGATTACCGATGGTTCGAAACCGGCTCCACCAAATTGGAAAGAAGCAAAGTTAATCGAAGGTGCAGTTTTAACTGAATCCTTCAGGAATGAAGCCAGACCTTCCAAAGTAGGATTTTTTGTCATTTCGCTTGCTAAGTTTTTGATAATAAGTTCAGCTTTTTTATCCTTGATAATTTCAGCTTTCAACTGGTCAGAGACTTTGTCCACAGAACGATATCCTTTTTTATTTACTTCTTTTGATATTGCAACAACAAATTTTGTTGTACAATCGAATACATCCGACACATCATTTTTACTGCTTTTAAATGCCCAGCGAATAATTTGTCTTGAGAGAGGAATATCAGCGATTTTATCAACAGTCTGCAATACTTCATTTGCAGGACGAACGACATACCCTTTGTCTTTGGCTTTCTTATCGAAGTTATCGGCTGTCAGGTCAACGGCAAATTGTTTTGCATCATTATAAATTTTGCTGTATGATTTGCTGCTTGGTACCACTTTTCGTTCAAGAATAGCCAGTTTCACTTTACGGCGTGGAGCAGTCTTATCTTCTACCTGCATGATCTGAACTCCCTGAGCGTTTTTAATAGTAAACACTTCATTTTTAGCTTTGCTGAAGGCATTGTCAGTTATTTCTTTTTCAACTCCCTGCATTCCTTCCGACATCCAACCTATTTCTCCTCCATTGGCAGCAGTTTGTTTCACCGCAGAATATTGTTTCGCCAGTGCAGCAAAATCAGCTCCTCCACGAATGGCAGCAACTAAGCTGTCAGCTTTCGGGGCATCCTTTGTTACCAAAAAGATATGACGTAATTTTACTGAATCGGATTGCATAATACCTGACTGCATAACACGAGCCATCATATACGTATCATTCGTAAATGAAGGACCAAATGTATCACCGGTTTTGCCATTAAATGCAAAATCTTTCAACATGGAAGGCACTGTTTTTTCTGAATAATTATGACCATCATACATGATATCCGAATTTGAATTCACTACTCCGGCAACATCTGTCGTGGTTTTGAATTCAGCACTTAGTTTATTCATCCAGTTTTCAGCTTCCTTGTAATCCTCTTTCATAGGTTTGATATCGAAAGCGACATAATTGAAAGTACAATTAGCATCTTGTTTGAATTGTGCTTTTTCTTTGTTATATCGATCGTTAATTTCGCTGGCACTTACTTTTACATCCGCATCGGAGATTAAAAAGTAGGGTTTAACGACATACGATACGTCAACACTGACTTTACGATCGTTGTAACTCATTTTTGCATCAATGCTGTTAGCAGTAACCGATTTTGAAATAAGTGCATTGTATTTTTCCTGAAGGATGCTGTTTTTTACGTTCTTTTCCCAGAATAACCAATAGCTTTTTGCTTTTGCTATTTGTTGTTTCATTTCTTCATTAGCTGGTGTTTCTTCAAGACTATTTAAAAACTGAACTAATTGTGGACGGCTAAACTGACCATTTTCGCCGGCAAAAGAACGACGTTGAAGAATCAAAGGGTGAATGTTGTTTCCAATTAAGCGATCGGAAAGTTCATCTTTACTTACTGCAAGCCCTAATTTTTTTGCTTCTGTATTTAAAATTTTCTCATTGACCAGACTTTCCCAAACTGATTGACGCAGTTTGATCATCATTTCATCATTTAATTCGCTTTTACCGAATTCAATTTTGTAAACTTCTGTCATTTGATCAATTGCGGCTGAATAATCCTTGATATTGATATCTTCGCCTTCAATTTTAGCAACTGTTTCGCGCGATTTATTAAAATAGTTTGATCCCTCTTTTAGGAAATCGCCTACAATAAAGGCTAATAATGCAAGTCCTACCACTACAACCAGTAAAACTCCTTTGCTTCTAATCTTTTCTAATGTAGCCATTTTTTGAAATTAATTTGTATTTTTTTTAGTTTGAATTTTCAGTTAATTTGAGGGCACGAATATACAAAAAAAAAAGTTTATATGAATACCATTTCTTTTTTTTCTTGCTTATTGATAACCCTAACACAATATGTTCCTGCTATTTTCTTATTTAAAACAGGTTCTTTTACCTGTTTTCCGCGTAAAGATATATCTTTAACGTCAGAGATTGTTATTTTTTTACTTAAAACCAGATACTTATTTTAATCCGGTACAATTACCCGGATGCTAAAACTATTATTTTAGAATTTTAATTTAATTCACTGGTGGCCAGTTTCACCAGTTCAATCCTGTTATTGGTTACTTTTATACACTTAATAGTAAATCCTTCAACCCGAATGATTTCATTAAGTTTCGGGAAATGCTGATGGTTGTGTAAAATAAAACCCGCCAATGTTTCATAATCATCCGATTCGGGTATTTTCAGATTGAACTTTGAATTAATAGCATCCACTTCCCATCGTCCTGAGAATATATATTCATGTTCAGCAGTTTGCTCTGCCACATAATCGTTACTATCGTGTTCATCTTCTATCTCTCCGAAAATTTCTTCCATAATATCCTCCAGCGTAACAATGCCGGCGGTTCCTCCAAATTCATCAACGACAACAGCTAGACTTTTCTTTTGCATTAAAAATATTTTCATCAGTTTTTGTGCCGCCATATTTTCGGGTACTATAGGAATCTGATTGAGTTGTTTTTTCCAGTCACTCTGGTGTTCAAACATTTCTGAAGAATGGATATAGCCCACGATGTTATCAATGTCGCCTTTGTAAATAGGAATTTTCGATAGTCCTGTTTCAATAAACGTTTGCTTTAGCGTCTCAACGCTGGTTTCATAATCGAGAGCAATGATGTCGGTACGGGGTACATAGCAATCGCGCAACTTCACTTTCGAAAAATCAAGTGCATTCTGGAATATCTTCACTTCGTTCTCCAAATCTTTTTCACTCTCTTTATTATCAAAACTTTCCTGGATGAGATAATTCAAATCAATTCGGGAAAAAACGTTTTTTTGAGTTGTCGGACTAATCTTCACACCAAAAAGTTTCAGTATAAAAATCGAAATCCATGTACTAAACCGTGAAATAGGATACAATGCTACGAAAAAGATTAGCAATATCCACGAAAAGACCCGCATCCATAAGTTAGGATTTATCCTGAAAACAGTTTTAGGCAAAAACTCTCCGGTAATAAGAACAATGATCGTGGCAAGAATGGTTTGGATGAATGTAATCAGGAACTGATTTCCTATCGGCTGTAGCCAGGGCGTCATCAATTGCGCCATCAACAATCCATAAATTACAAGGCAAACATTATTCCCTACCAACATGGTAGATATAAATTGCTGTGGGTGGCGATAGAAAATAGACAGGATTGACGAAGTCAGGTTTGGTTGCTTTTTATCCAGTTCGAAACGTAATTTGTTCGAAGTGATAAAAGCAATCTCCATCCCGGAAAAAAAAGCCGAGAAAACCAGGGTCAAAATGATGTAAGTAAAA
>Ga0302209_10000873_pt1 | contig 13670 bp, 11 predicted proteins | sample II_Fen_E3_1_FD_194574 | JGI IMG/M metagenome (GOLD analysis project Ga0302209, IMG submission 194574) | Peat permafrost microbial communities from Stordalen Mire near Abisko, Sweden - II_Fen_E3_1 | ecosystem: Environmental > Terrestrial > Soil > Wetlands > Permafrost | place: Sweden: Abisko...
TTTTCCATAAATGGGTTGTAGATGGCATTACCACCATCAGAGCGACGGAAATGTGCATCTCCATAATTCACTTCCATTTCACCTACTTTTAAGGTAGTAAATTTCATAATATTGTCCAGTAAATCCAGTTTAATAAACGGAATTTTTTCAAATTGAACAAAACCACCTTTTACCCATGTTTCATTGTGATGTTTTGAAGCCAGATAAAGAGTGAAATTCAATGTAACACCATCTGCTAAATATGTATTTAAATACAAATTCGCCATTGCTAACGAAAAATTGTTGGCTAAAGGAAACAATGTGTTTGAGCTTGCTGCATTATATGGCAGCGATGAACTACTATTGCTATGACTCAAACCAATATAAGGTTGAGAAAAAGATCCACCGATATCAACTTTTAAGCCGTTAAACTCAGTGATGGTTTTTTGGGTTTCAAATACGTTAATACCTGTTTGGTCAGTAGGACGAATCTGTGCAAACATAATGCTGCTGAATAAGAGAGCAACAGCGACTGTAGAAAATGTTCTTTTCATTTTACGTTGATTTTTTTGTTATTAGTCAAACTATTTTAATTGATTGTTGTTTTTGTAGTTAGTTTGTTGGCTATTAATCTAAGTTTATATCATATTTTAATGTGATAGCATCGCCTACTTTCATAACTCCCAACATGGCAGTTGGTGGTTTCATTTTGAAATCAGTCATTTTAAGTGCTATACTACCTTTAAATTCATATGCCCCCGGTTTCGTGTTCTTACCTGTAGTTTTAAAACTAATTTTTTTAGTTACACCGGCTATTGTCAAATTCCCGTTTACAATAACATTTATATCGTCTCCGGTAATTTGTAATGATGCAACATCTGTAAGTTGAAAAGAAATGGTAGGATATTTACCATCTTTAAATGCTTCATAGGTCTTGTTATCCATGAGTTTCTCACCACTCTTTATAGAACGTACCGGAATTTCTATAGTAAGCGATTGAACCTTTTTTGAATTGTTTACAACTAATTCTCCTTTGATTTGCTCTACTTTCGTTTTAAAATCGTGAACATTAGTTGTTCCGTAAATTGTCATGGTTGAGGTTCTTGGATTTATCTTAAGGCTTTGAGCATAAGAATATCCTGTTATAAATATGCTGCTAACTAAAAGCAACATAAGAGTTTTTGAAAATTGATTCCTGATCATAAAGATGGATTTTATTTGTTATATGTTTTGAAGTGAATAATTCTTGATAATTAAGTCAAAGATACTTATGCTATAACATTAGTAGCATTGGAAAATAAAAAAAATATATTTTATTATTAGTAATATTTCCGTTTAAAGATCGCTCATTGTAAGTATTTTGCATACTATACAAATGCTATAACATTGGTAGCATTCTATTTTAAAAAAAATACAAATTGAATCAGAACCTATTTTATAATAATAACAAATTAAATCAGAACTTGTTTACTGAACAAGTTCTAAATCTTTACACTCATAATAAGTATCTTGCATTATTTGTTCCAGATTTTTTTTTGCCAGTAAATGACGAAAATCTAAATTAAACTCATTCCAGTAACTTTGGGCTTTACATTCATGTGTTGCTCTTTCGCAAAAACCTTTGTTATTGATGCATTCAACAACAATAATTTGTTCAAAAGCCGTGTAAATGTCTAACATAGTAATGTCTTTTGGCTCCCGGGTTAGTCTGTAGCCGCTTCCTCTTCCTTTTGAATTTGCAACTAGTCCTTTTAGTTTTAATGCGGAAATAATACTATCCAAATATTTAAGTGAAATATGCTGGTTTTTAGCAATATCCTTTTGCAATACACCGCTGGGATCGGATGTATTTGCTATTTCAATAATTGTTCTTAAACCGTAGCGTATTTTTGTATTGACTCTCATATTAGAGAAATATTTTCACAAATATATTCTAAAAAAGTGAATGCTATAACTTTAGTAGGATTCATAGTATTAATTTATAATTAATTCTAAACAAGTGGAAGCTAAAAGAACCTTTTGAACTTCATAATGTGCTGCATAACAACAATCTATATTGATTATAAAAATATGTATTAAAAATCATTAATACATACGGTAAAATAAATACATCTGACTTTTTTTAACAACAAAGTATAAACGAATTGGATGTATAAGGTTAATAAAATTACGGAAAAAATGCATAATTGATGTTTAACGATTAAAAAAATTAACACAAATCTATCCTGATTTTAATCTCATCTTAAATTTAGTCCCGTTACTTGTAAATTGAAAAAGTAATATGCCTAAAATAGCATAAGCAAAATGCAAATAATTAATTGTTATAATTAATATTTATTAGGTTTTTGCTATTGCTAATCCGGTTTGAAATGCCTTTGCTTTTAATAGATTGTAATTGGTAAATCATTTAAGTAGGTTCTAGATTTGTTTTAGACCTCGTTTTCCTTAAAATGAAGGCAGAACGGTAGTGAAACGGATATAAAACGTTCCTTTTAAATATCGTTTTATATACGTTTTATATACGTTTTACTACCGTTTTATTTACGTTTTACGATAAAACAGGCCTAAATAAAGTGTAAGAATGAAATAAGTGAAGTTGCAACTAAATTGTTCAGAAATTGTACGTAATTGGCGAAAACAGATTGTTGCCATAAAAACAGATATTCTGCCCCATGCTACAATATTCAATAAACAAATGATCCGCTCCCCGTATATGCCGGGAACGGATCATTAATTAAGAAGACATATTCAAGAAGTGGAATAAAAATTGAAAAGTTAAGACCCTGAAGAATAAGCTGAGTAGTGTTTTGTGTTGAAAACCAGGTGAAGAGGTTGAACGTAAATTGAAAAGCAATGGGGAAATGTACTCTTTTATCATTTTCTACTTTCCTGTTTTCTATTTAAGAAAGAAATCTGTAATGGTCAAAATACAATCTCGTATTTTGACCATTACGTAAACATAGAAATCTAAAATGACTTTAAATCTAATTAATGCGCTTCTAACCAATTATCACCCACTCCACAATCGGCTATTAGTGGAACGCGGAGTTGAATGGCTTGCTCCATTTCATCAATAACAATCTTCCTGACTTTTTCAAGTTCATCGGTAGGAACAGTAAAGTTTAATTCATCATGTACCTGCATGGTCATTTTGGCTTCTAACTTGTCTTGTTCTAATCGTTTCTGTATTCTTACCATTGCAATTTTAATGATATCGGCAGCAGTGCCCTGGATAGGCGCATTGATTGCGTTTCGTTCTGCAAATCCACGTACTACACCGTTTTGAGAATTAATGTCAGGCAGAAAGCGTTTGCGGCCGAGTAAGGTCTCCACATAGCCCATTTCCCTGGCCCGTTCAATGCTGGTATCCATGTATTTTTTTACATCCGGATACGTAATGAAATATCCATCGATAAGCTCTTTAGCTTCACCACGGGGGATTCCCAACCGATCGGAAAGACCAAAAACAGAGATGCCATAAATGATACCGAAATTAGCTGTTTTAGCTTTACGACGCATTTCGGTTGTAACCTCATTGAGTGGAATTTTATATATTTTGGCAGCCGTGGCGGTGTGAATATCGAGTCCGTTTATAAAAGCTTCCATCATATTTGCGTCACCGCTTAAATGAGCCATAATGCGTAATTCAATCTGCGAATAATCAGCACTCAGGAATATACTATCCTGATCCGGAATAAAAGCCTTTCGTATTTCTTTCCCCTGGGCATCCCTGATAGGGATGTTTTGCAAATTCGGATTGGTAGAGCTTAGTCTGCCAGTCACTGCTACAGTTTGGTTGTATGACGTATGAACCTTCCCTGTAACGGGGCTTATCAGCAGAGGTAAGGAATCGATATAGGTGCTTAATAATTTCTTTAATCCACGATAATCAAGTATTTTTTCAATAATAGGATGTTTAGAACGTATTTTTTCCAACACATCTTCCGATGTGGAATATTGTCCGGTTTTAGTTTTTCGTGCTTTATCATCTAATTTCAACCTGTCAAAAAGGATTTCGCCAACCTGCATGGGCGAGCTTACATTGAAATCATATCCGGCAAGCTTGTGAATTTCTTCTTCAAGTGTCAACATTTCACCTGTCAGGATTTCGGAACTTTGACGTAACGCTTCACTGTCAATGCGAACTCCGGTATGTTCCATGGTTGCAAGTACTTTCATGAGTGGCATTTCAATTTCGTAGAACAGATTTTCCAGTCCATTTGCTTTCAATTCTTTTTCAAAGATTTGTTTTAAACGGAAAGTAACATCAGCATCTTCCGCTGCATATTCACATAATTTCTTCAAGTCAACTGAACGGATATCGGCCTGGTTTTTCCCTTTACTTCCCACCAGATCTTCAAAATGAATGGTACGGTAGTTCAGGTAAATTTCAGCCAAATAATCCATGCCATGCCTCAGTTCAGGCTGTACCAGATAATGGGCAATCATGGTGTCGAATAGTTTCCCGTTTAATTTAATCCCATATTGCCACAACATGAGTAAATCAAATTTCATATTCTGACCGATTTTTTCAATCCGGTCATTTTCAAAGAAAGCCTTGAATTCATGCAGCACTTCTTTCGCTTCAGTTTTATCTGCCGGTAGCGAAACATAATATGCTTCCCCTTCGGTAAAGCAGAAAGATAATCCGACTAAATCGGAAGTAAACATATCCAGTCCGGTGGTTTCGGTATCGTAGCATACCGATTTCTGTATAAAAAGCCTTGAAATAAGGTCAGAACGTTTGATTTTAGTATCAATCAGTACATATTTGTGGGGAATGTTTGCCAAAGACAGCAATCCTGAAGCAGGAGCTTTTATCACCTCTTGTATTACTTCCGATGAATTTGTTTCGTTTTCATTCAGGTCATTCTCATTATTATCTTCATCATCGAACAGCGACATCTGGGACGATTGTTTAGCCTTGGCAGATTTTATTCCTGGTATGGGTTGGTCAGGAGGGAGTGATGTAAAAGGCTTATTCATTTTAGCTGACATAGTACGGAATTCCAGTTCGTCAAACAAAGCCTTTAGTTCTGTTTCATTTCTTGGTTCAAGTTCAAGACTTTTTTCATCAAAAGCAATGGGTACATCAATTTTAATGGTCGCAAGAAAACGGGAGAAAACAATTTGTTCTTTATTTTCTTCTATTTTAGTTTTCAAAGCACCTTTCAATTCATCCGTACGCAACAGTAAAGCATCGATACTTCCGAATTCCTTTAATAATTTCACGGCAGTTTTTTCACCTACACCCGGACATCCCGGGATATTATCAGATGCATCACCCATTAAACCAAGCAGGTCAATTACCTGTTCGTGGCTGTCTAAATCATATTTTGCTTTTACTTCATCAGGTCCCATTGTTTCGAACCCCCCCGTGTGTTTAGGTCGATACATAAAGATATGATCGGAAACCAGTTGGCCGTAATCTTTATCAGGAGTAAGCATGAATACTTCAAAGCCTGCTTGTTCTGCCTGCTTTGCGACAGTACCTATGACATCATCCGCTTCGTAGCCGGGCACTTCGAGAGCCGGGATATTGTATGCTTTTATCAGATTTTTAATGATTGGGACAGCCAGACGGATATCTTCGGGAGTCGCTTCCCGTTGTGCTTTGTAGAGTTCATACGCTTCATGTCGAAAGGTTTTCCCTTTAGGATCGAACGCAACAGCAATGTGGGTAGGTTTTTCCCGCTTTAAAACATCCTCGAGCGTATTTATAAATCCAAATATGGCGGACGTATTTAATCCTTTGGAATTAAAGCGCGGATTCCGAATGAACGCATAGTAGGCTCGGTAAATGATGGCATATGCATCAATAAGAAATAGCTTTTTCATGAAAATGGGATAAATTATGAAAGAGGATCAACCTCAATATACTAGTAACAAATTAAAATACAAATTGTCTTGTTCTACTTGAACTTTTTTACCTGAATAGTCGTTTAACAATTACTTGTTCTCCTTCCGGAATCTTGTAAATAACAACTTGAAAATATTTATCGTCTGTAAAAGTAATTAAAATTTATACAGAAATAAACACAAAGCGTTAATCGAACGGCAAATTTGTTTACTTTTGTAGTGCACATTTATATGAGCTTACCTATGAGTTTTATTGAAGCTATTAAAAACCCGATTATTGAAGAAATGCAATTGTTTGAAAAAACATTTGTAGAGGCACTCAAAACAGACAATCCGTTACTTTTAAGTGTGAATGATTATGTCCTGCAAAAAAGCGGGAAACAACTTCGCCCTATGCTGGTGTTGCTGACTGCAAAAATGTGCGGGGTAGTCAATGAATCGACTATATTTGGGGCGTTGTCTTTGGAACTCTTGCACACTGCCAGTTTAATTCACGATGATGTGGTGGATGACACACTTGAACGTCGGGGTAAACCTTCGGTAAATGCACGTTGGACTAATAAAATTGCCATTCTATCGGGCGATTATATTCTATCTAAATCCCTTACATGTGCCACCAAAACAGATAATCTTCCAATATTAAAAGCGATTGCCAATATTGGCATGCAGCTTTCGGATGGTGAATTATTACAACTGGTTAATGCCCAATTCTCGGAAACTGCCGAAAAGAATTATTTTACTATTATCCGTAAAAAAACAGCTCTGTTGTTTTCAACTTGTACGGAAGTAGGTGGATTATCGGTAAATGCAAATGAAGCCTCCTTAATTCATTTACGTAACTTTGGAGAATATCTGGGAATATGTTTTCAAATTAAGGATGATGTATTTGATTATTTTGAAGATATTCAGATAGGTAAACCTACAGGGAATGATATACGTGATGGAAAAGTAACATTGCCATTGATCTATGCGTTGTTGAACTCAAAAGGAGAGGAAAAGGAGAAAGTGTTGTCAATGATTGATAATAAAGACTTTACTCCTGAAAACATTCATTTTATTACCCGTTTTTCAGTTGATAACGGAGGAGTAGAATATGCCCTGATGCGTATGGAAGAATATAAAAACAAAGCCATTGAGGAACTCAATGACTTTGCTGACAGCGATATCAAACGATCGCTTATAAAATGTGCCGAATATACAGCCTCCCGCGAATTATAAGATTTAATTAGAAATACTTCACTTCTTTTCCTTCGATAGAGCTGATCAGATTATTTGCCAACCGGCTTGCTCCAAAGCGAAACATTGTATTGTTCAACCATTCTTTCCCTAAAATTTCTTTCACTAAGGTGAAATGTTTTACTGCATCTTCCGTAGTTACAATTCCTCCGGCCGGCTTATAGCTTACCTTGATGTTGTTTTTCTCGTTCCATTCCTTTATAGCATGGCACATTACATAAGTTGCTTCAAGCGTTGCAGCAACAGGGATTTTCCCAGTAGAGGTTTTGATAAAATTGGCTCCTGATTCCATGGCTAAGATAGAAGCTTTTTTGATATTACTTGCAGTTTTGAGTGCTCCGGTTTCAAGAATAACTTTCAAATGGGCATGACGGCAAGACGCTTTAATTTCGGTTAGCTCTTCATATACTGCTTCATAATCCCCTTCTAAAAATTTACCGATGGAAATTACTACATCTATTTCACTGGCTCCTTCAAGAACACACATGGCAGTTTCTGCAATTTTCACTTCAATAAAAGTCTGCGAGGCAGGAAATCCGGCAGCTACAGCAGCAATCCCTATATTCTCGGTTAAATGTTCTTTTACAACAGGAACCAACGCAGGGTAAACACAAATAGCTCCAACATTAGGTAAATGAGGAAATGCTTTCTTAAAACCGTTCACTTTATCCACCATGGCTATTATTTCAGCATGTGTGTCGGTTCCATTGAGTGAAGTCAGATCGATCTGGCTCAAACATTGTTTGTATACTTCTTTGTTATCATTCTCAGCATAATGTGCCGCCAGGATTTTATCAATATCTTTTTTTACTGTCTCATCGTTTAAATTGCAATCATATTGCAAGAAGAGATCATCGTATTTGCTCATATTCTTTGGTTGATTAAGTTAATTAGTTAATTAAGTTGGATGGTTATTTGAGAAAAAATTCAGGTCATTTTAATCCTTTAATTTTTCATTGTTAAGATGTCGTGTGTTATCACGTTCTGTTTTCTTTTGGATATTCTTTTCAAAAGCTTCGGTGAGGTTTATACCTGTCTGATTAGCCAGACAAATCAGGACCCAGAGTACATCGGCCATTTCGTCTGCCAGATTGGCTCCTTCGTCTGATTTCTTAAAAGATTGTTCTCCGTATGTTCGGACCATTACACGAGCCAGTTCACCCACTTCTTCAGTCAGGATTGCCATGTTGGTTAATTCGCCGAAATAGCGTACACCGTAGGTTTTAATCCAATCGTCGACCTGTTGTTGAGCTTCCTGGATGGTCATTTAATCTTCGTTTAACCGGGCAATGATGGTTTCATTCCCTGTGGTGGATTCACCTACTGTTACGAAAATTTCGGTGTCAAGAGGGAAAAAGAGATCGACACGAGAGCCGAATTTGATAAAGCCCAGATGTTCGTTTAAATGACAATTTTTACCGGCGTGTGCATAGGTGACAATACGACGTGCCAATGCTCCTGCAATCTGACGAACAAGTATCTGTGTTTTTCCTTCTGATTCGATGACTACTGTAGATCGTTCGTTTTCACTACTCGATTTGGGTAGAAAAGCTGCCATGTGGCGACCACTGTGATGAACAGATTTGAGGATAGTGCCTTTAACCGGGTACCAATTGGCGTGCACATTGAATACTGACATAAAGATAGAAACCTGAATGCGCCTGTCGCCGAAATACTCCAGCTCATCAGTCGGTTCAACTACTACAATAGTTCCATCAGCCGGTGCAATGACTAAGCTAGGGTCATCAAGGTATACTTTCCTGGGCGGATTGCGAAAGAAATATGCAAAAAAGAAAAGGAGAAAAGCCGAAATGACAATATTTACAATCAATGCACTTATGGGGAATTTGGTGTAAATATAAAGATTCAACAGTAATAATAATAATACCAGTGAACCTAAAATTAATCGGCCTTCTTTATGAATTTTAATGTACTTCATTTACTTGTATAGGGTTTTCAATTGGAAATGATATGAAATGGAAGCTTATGAAGCTCATTCCGGATATCCGTTTATTTGTGAAACAAAAGTATAGAAAAAGAATCAGTGTTGCAAGGAGTGATACAAACTTTTATAATCCGGCAGATTTGATTAACTTTGCACTTTAAATCTATAGAATAACCGGCAGCTAAATTGTCCGGTAAAAACTAATAAACTTATCTTTATGAATCTGTCGTTACTTACAGCTATTTCACCGGTTGACGGACGTTATCGTTCGAAAACAGAAGCTTATGCAGCTTACTTCTCAGAATATGCTTTAATTCGTTATCGTGTATTGGTGGAAGTGGAATATTTTATTGCGTTGTGCGAAATACCGTTGAAACAGCTGGAGAATGTACCAAGGTCGGTATTTCCAAAACTGAGAGCATTGTATGCTGATTTTACGGAAATTGATGCGCTGAGGGTGAAAGAGATAGAAAAAGTAACCAATCATGATGTAAAAGCAATAGAATATTTTCTGAAAGAAAAGTTTGATTTGCTGGGTATGGAGACTTTCAAAGAATTTATTCATTTTGGACTTACTTCACAGGATATAAATAATACTGCTGTTCCGTATTCTATTAAGGGAGCGTTGAATGATGTTTATTATCCAGAAATTGAAACACTCATACAGGAGCTAAACAGGTTGGTTGATGAATGGCGTGATGTATCAATGCTTGCTAAAACACATGGGCAACCTGCATCTCCAACCCGTTTGGGGAAAGAAATAATGGTATATGTAAACCGGTTGAATCAACAACTATCCGTGTTGAAACAAACACCTAATTCGGCTAAATTCGGTGGAGCAACAGGAAATTATAATGCGCATGCTGTGGCTTATCCTGCCATTAACTGGAAATCATTCGGGAATCATTTTGTCAGTGATAAACTTGGCTTGGAACGGGAACAATGGACAACACAAATTTCAAACTATGATAATCTGGCAGCTCAGTTTGATGCCATGAAACGTATTAATTCCATCCTTATTGATCTTTGCAGGGATATCTGGACATATGTTTCAATGGAATATTTCAAACAACGTATCAAAGAAGGTGAAGTCGGTTCATCAGCTATGCCCCATAAAGTGAATCCTATTGATTTCGAAAATGCGGAAGGAAATCTGGCTATTGCCAATGCTCTACTGGAATTTTTAGCTGCCAAGCTGCCTGTTTCACGTCTTCAACGTGATTTGACCGATAGCACAGTCCTTCGGAATGTGGGTGTGCCTTTCTCTCATACGATGATTGCCACACAAAGCATTTTGAAAGGTTTAAGCAAATTATTGCTGAATGAAACTGCCATTTATCGTGACCTGGATAAAACATGGGCAGTAGTGGCTGAAGGTATTCAGACAATTTTACGTCGGGAAGCATATCCTTCTCCCTATGAAGCCCTCAAAGCTCTTACCCGTACCAATGAAGGAATTACTGAAAAATCAATCCGTGACTTTATTGAAACATTGAATGTAAGCCAATCGGTTAAAGAAGAATTAAGACGTATTACTCCAAGGAACTATACCGGAATTTGAGTTTGGTTGTCCCGATAGCTATCGGGAAGTTAATTGGTTAATTGGTTGAGTGGGTGATTGAGTTGAATGATTAACCGGTTAGTGCAAGTAACTCATTTCTCAATACTCATTTCTCATTTCTAACTTAAAGAAAGAATGTTCAAATTCATAACACTCCTCAAGCGGTTTATTCCGCCTTATAAAAAATATGTACTGCTGGCAATGCTGTTTAACCTGCTAACGTTGGTTTTCAGCTTGTTTTCATTTGCTGCAGTGATTCCTGTATTGCGATTGCTTTTTAAGATAGAGCAAACCCTGAGTGTCTACAAACCATGGACAATGGATGATGGCTTTAAGAATATTGTAAGTGCGATACAAAACAATTTGTCCTATCACATCCAGCATTTTATTATTTCAGTTGGACCAAGTTCGGCCTTGCTTTATCTTGGTGCTTTTCTGGTGGTGATGACGGCATTTAAAGTTGGGACAGCTTATATGGGTTCGTATTATATCATTCCGATCCGAACAGGAGTATTGCGTGATTTGCGCAACAAGCTCTACAAAAAGATAATCAGCCTACCCATTGGTTTTTTTACTGCCGAGCGTAAAGGCGATATTATGTCGCGAATGACCGGTGATGTGACTGAAGTTGAAGCTTCGATTATGAGTTCATTGGACCTGGTATTTAAAAATCCGATTCTGATCATTGGCTACCTGACTGTAATGTTTGTCATGAGTTGGGAACTGACAATTTTCGTATTGTTTTTGTTGCCATTTAGTGGTTGGTTGATCGGAAAGATCGGGAAATCGCTTAAACGACGTTCCACCTTAGGACAGGAGCAAACCGGTGAATTGCTTTCCCAGATTGAAGAAACGCTTGGTGGCCTTCGTGTAGTCAAAGCGTTCAATGCGGAATATAAACTGGAAGCCCGTTTCAGCAATTTGAATGAAAAGTTGCGTAATACGTTTAATCGTCTTAATCGTCGTTATAACCTGGCACATCCGGTAAGCGAATTACTTGGTACAATAGTTATTGCCCTGTTACTCTGGTTTGGTGGAATGCTTATTTTGAGTAATAAAAGCAGCATCGGTGCAGCTGAATTTATCTATTATATACTTATTTTTTACAGTATCATTGGGCCTTCAAAAGATCTGTCAAAAGCATCCTACAGCATTCAGAAAGGTATGGCATCACTTGAAAGGGTAGACAAGATACTGATGAGTGAAAACAGCATCAAAGAGCCAGTTGAGCCGCAAACACTTCACCCTTTTTCTGATAAAATTGAATTCCGCCATTTAAGTTTCAAATATCAAAACGATTGGGTGCTTCAGGATATTAACCTGGTGGTGCCGAAAGGTAAGACTGTTGCACTTGTAGGCCAGTCGGGCTCAGGAAAATCTACACTGGTTGATTTGTTACCAAGGTATTATGATCCGGTTAAAGGTGAAATCCTGATAGATGGAGTTAATATTAAGGAATATAAGACACACGATATCCGTTCGCAAATGGGGAACGTGAATCAGGAAGCAATATTATTCAACGATACATTCTTTAATAATATTTCTTTCGGTGTTGAAAGTGCCACGTTGGAACAGGTCATTGAAGCAGCGAAGATTGCCAATGCCCATGACTTTATCATGGCTACCGAAAATGGCTATGAATCCTCAATAGGCGATCGTGGAGGCAGATTATCAGGTGGGCAGCGTCAACGAGTAAGCATTGCACGTGCTATCCTTAAAAACCCTCCTATACTCATTCTCGACGAAGCTACTTCAGCTCTCGATACTGAGTCGGAACAGATGGTGCAGGAAGCTCTTGAAAACCTTATGCTCAACCGTACAACACTGGTAGTTGCCCATCGCCTTTCTACGATTAAACGTGCTGACGAGATTTGTGTAATGCACGAAGGTAAAATTGTTGAACGTGGCAAGCATGATGAACTGATAGCACTGGATGGATATTATAAGCGGTTGTGCGATATGCAGTCGTTTTAATAGAGGTAAGGAGTAAGAGGTAAAAGGTAAAAAAACAAATCCGGCTGAATTTCGTTATAGAAATTAAGCCGGATTATTTTATGTAATAATTCGTGTAATTTTCTGCTGATTTCAACCTGAAGTTGTATATTTGCATGAAGTACTTTCAACCTTTTCAACTTGCAAAATTATGATACATACTGTAAGAATAGACGATAAAACTCCCACAGGAAAGAAAATACTAAATGAATTACGTAAATATTCTAAAGTTGTGACATTCGAAGATCCAAATGTTACGGGTGTTATACCGGAAGGATATGTTACAGGAGAGGAATTTAGAAAAACTGTAAAAGAAAACCTCAGGAAGAAATTTACCGAAGATGGTAATATATAGTTTAAAGGCAATAGATGATTTAACCAATATCCTCTACGGATTAAGGCATTGGGCTAAACATTTCATCTCCGATGAACATGCTTTGAATTATGTGGATAATATCTCTGAAATTTGTGATCAACTGGATAAAAAAGCATTTCATTTCAATGTGAGGTTTGCAATGCATAAACCTTATGGTGAAAAGGTTCATACTTATAGAAGGGGCAAAAATACTTTATGGTATATCATTTATAATTTGGATCAACATGGAAATGTATATATACAAAGAATAATCTCAAATCATAACACCAAGTCAGAATTTATTTAAACACCATTGTACATACTTGTTCTTATTATAAAACCGATACATGTATAAACATGTATCGGTTTTGTATTTATATCTATTTATTTTTACTTCAACATCGAAGCAATCACTTTTGTCATTTTATTGAATTCTTCCACGTCATACAACCTGGTCAGGAATACAATTTTTCCGGTCTTGTCAATAATCACATTACGGGTAATACCGGCTTTGCGGTCAGCGTATAATGCAAAGATGTCAGCATGAGGATCCATTCCGATTGCATAGGTAATAGGTATGGATTTGGAATATTTTATCACAGTTTCTCTTGGTTCATCACGGTCAATGGCCAACAATGCAAAGTTCGGATTGCTTTTATGTTTCTGCCATATGTCACGCTCAATAAAAGGCATCTCTTTCCGGCAAACGCTGCACCAGCTTGCTGTGAATTGCAACATGACTA
>Ga0302209_10000875_pt1 | contig 13663 bp, 13 predicted proteins | sample II_Fen_E3_1_FD_194574 | JGI IMG/M metagenome (GOLD analysis project Ga0302209, IMG submission 194574) | Peat permafrost microbial communities from Stordalen Mire near Abisko, Sweden - II_Fen_E3_1 | ecosystem: Environmental > Terrestrial > Soil > Wetlands > Permafrost | place: Sweden: Abisko...
GCGCCTTCACCGCAAAAGCCGCGGCATAGTGCCGGTAGTAAAACAAATTGACACACTGGCAGCCGAATATCCTGCACAGACCAATTATTTGTACCTCACTTACGGTGGAACGGCCAGCGACGTACATTATCTGGGCGATCATCGTTCGGTGGTGGTGCTTGGTTCGGGAGCTTATCGTATCGGTTCGTCGGTTGAGTTCGACTGGTGCGGCGTTAACGCTCTGCTTACTATTCGCAAGCAGGGTTTCCGCTCGGTAATGATCAACTACAATCCCGAAACAGTGTCGACCGACTACGATATGTGCGACCGCCTGTACTTCGATGAGTTGAGCTTTGAGCGCGTGATGGATATTATTGATATGGAAAACCCCATGGGAACAATTGTTTCCACCGGCGGACAAATTCCGAATAATCTAGCATTGAAGCTGGCCGAATCGAAGGTCAACATTCTGGGTACGCAAGCCGAATTTATTGATATGGCCGAAGATCGTCATAAGTTCTCGTCGATGCTCGACACCCTGGGTATCGATCAGCCACGCTGGAAAGAGCTGACAACCTTCGACGATGTAAACGAGTTTGTAGAAGGTATCGGTTATCCGGTTTTGGTTCGTCCATCCTACGTGCTCTCAGGAGCAGCCATGAATGTATGTTACGATTCTTCGCAGCTGGAAAACTTCCTAAAACTAGCTACCGACGTATCGAAAAAGCATCCGGTGGTTATCTCCGAATTTATTGAGCGTTGCAAAGAAATAGAAATCGATGCAGTGGCCAGCAAAGGAGAGATTTTGGTGTACGCCATTTCGGAACACGTAGAGTTTGCCGGAGTTCACTCGGGCGATGCCACTACCCAGTTTCCTCCGCAAAAGATTTATGTGGAAACAATTCGCCGCATAAAGAAAATTGCCAGCGAAATTGCGAAATCGCTTAATATCTCAGGACCATTCAACATCCAGTTTCTGGCACGCGACAATTACATCAAAGTAATTGAGTGTAACCTGCGTTCGTCACGTAGTTTCCCATTCGTATCCAAGGTCTTGAAAATAAACTTTATTGAACTGGCTACGAAAGTCATGCTGGGATTACCCGTGGAGAAACCCGAGAAATCGGCTTTTGACCTGGATTATGTGGGCATCAAAGCTTCGCAGTTCTCTTTTGCCCGCTTGCAGCAAGCCGACCCGGTATTGGGTGTGGATATGGCTTCGACCGGTGAAGTGGGTTGTATAGGCGACGATTTCTCGGAAGCCATTCTCAAATCATTGCTTTCGGTAGGTTATCGCATTCCGGAAAAACGAATTCTGATTTCGTCGGGAGAAACCAAGTCGAAACTGGAACTTTCGGAAGCCTGCCTGCTGTTGCAAAAGAAAGGATACGAGCTTTATGCCACACACGGAACACAACGATTCCTGCAAGACAATGGCATACATGCTACGGCCGTAAGCTGGCCCGACGAGGACGGAGAGTTGAACGTGAAGAGTATGATTGCCAACAAAGAATTTGATTTGGTTATCAATATTCCGAAGAACACATCGAAACGCGAACTGGCAAACGACTATATCATTCGCCGTGGAGCTATCGACTACAATATTCCGCTGTTTACCAATGCCCGTCTGGCTTCAGCCTTTATCACAGCCTTCTGTACCATGAGTTTCGAAGACATCAAGATTAAGAGCTGGGACGAATATTAAGTTTAATGCATAATTCAGAATGCATAATTCATAATTTCGATTTAAAACAGCCGGTTACGTAATGTGACCGGCTGTTTTGATTTAATCGATTTAAAATTAGATTGCCTTATTGTTGAAATCCATGCAAAAAAGAATTGTTTTCTGCATTGCAACATACGCAATAACAAAAAACAAATTAGTTCACTACTTATAAAAAATAGCTGATCACATTACCGCAATCAACTATTTTTCGTTCATGATAAATCTATTATAGGAATAATATAATTTTCGCCAAAAGAAGATGGTGATAGATAATGAATTATGCATTTGCGACATTACACATGTGGACCAATTGACCCAATCAAAATTTTCCCCATATGAACTTCCGCATCACCAAAATGAAAATATATCCTTGCACAATAATTTTCTTTCTTAGGATCATTAGGATCATCGGGATAACATATTTTCAAGTGAGGTTCACACAAAATCGATTTTGAATATTTTTGTTTATTTTCTAATTTTATTGCTTCAAAATCAAATGTCAATAACTTTTTTTTAGAAGCATTTCCTTGTAATGAAGCTTGGTCGTCCATCTTATGTAGTCTACTAAAATTAGCTAACATATCATTTGTATTCACTCCAGGATTACTTTTTTTATACTCATTAAAAGAATCATTTAAAGCTGACAAATAGTTAATGAATTTAATAGCTGATTTTTCAAGATATTCACCAACAACACTTTTGTTATTTTCATGAAAATATAATTCAGTAAAATATTTTTTGCATTCTTCTACAAAATAATCAGGGTCATTTTTATGGTGTTTCCCCAACATTTCTCTACGAAAGGTAAACCAGCTAGTCTTGTTATAGATTATATAATGAATAGTCTCTGGAATATCTATAGTATTGAAAGCTATTATAGTAGTGCATTCATCATCTGTATCTTCTTGACAAGCTTTTATTAAATCGGTTAGTGGATTCTCACACATATCAGAAGTATTGCCTAATATACTGTAAATCAAATTACTCTCTTCATGGGCTAACATTGAGGCTACAGAAAAAATATTCTGATCCTTAGTAATGTTTATTTCGTAAATATCCTTACCTACGTGAATAATATTCTCGCTTTTATATTGCTCAATATAGACCAAGTCTCTAATAAAAGAGTTGAGTTTTGTTTTGACTTCTTCATCAGAATCAATCCCATTATATTGGATGGAATCAGTAGGTAAATATAAATTTGCTATCATATTAAACTTTACTTACTCAGACCTAAACGAATAATTTCTGATAAATCGTGTTGTTGTTGATCAAAGAAACCGGAAGGCCAATTCGGAATACGCCCATTCGACTGAACCTTTAATAAATTGCTGGTATAATCTTTATTGAAAAAATAAATTGACAAATCATCATTTGTCAATAAGTATTCATCCTTTAACGCATTTAATCTAAAACCGTTCAGAATATGTTCGCTATGAGTCTCCAACATCACTTGAACACCACGTTCTGCTAACCTTGTAAACAATTGAGTAATCCTAGATTGTGCAGCCGGATGTAAATGTGCTTCAGGATTTTCAACAATAACAATTGAACCAGATTTAGCTATTAAAGCTGTCACAATTATACTTAAAATATAACTATACCCAAACCCAACATTATCTGGACTAAATTGGTTGGATTTTGTATTAGCTCCAGAGAATTTCATTGAAAGAACAGAGCTTTCTCTAATGTTACCGTTTAAATCAACTTTTCCACCTCCATCCATAATATAGGACATCCACATTGAACTTAAGACTGAAAGACTATAAATACTTTCATCATCAATATAGATATTCATGTCAGACTTTAATTCCTCTTTGTAAGAAGCTAAAGTATTAATTGTATAATCTCCATCTTTACCAACCTTATGAAGTTCTGGAACCTCTCTTTTACTTACAAATTTAATTGGGCCACGTCTATTTGCTGAGATGAAATGAATGGATTCCATCATAATGGAAAAATTAGTCGGAATGGAACGCGTCATTCTTCTAGATTTATTTTCTAAACTAGACTCAGTTGCATTACCCACAGAATCAAAATAGTTTTCATCATTAAACTTGCATTCACTTAAATCTCCTACCATGTCATCTTTAGAAGCATCATATACAAGATTAACCTGTTGAGCATTTTTATCATCTGTTTTAATTTCAAATTCAATCAAAAGCTTCGCATTGTTATCTACATTAACTAAATCAACATAGTTTCCTAAATTTAGCCATTCTCCGTCTAAATGAAGCTCCTCAGGTTTCTTCTTTAGATAAGATTGAGATAAGAGCAACAATGACTGTAAGACTGTTGATTTTCCTCTACCATTATAACCTGTAAAAATAGAAACCTTACCAAAGTCAAATGTCGTTTTTTCCATGAAACATTTGAAGTTGGTGAGACTAATTTGTTTTATCATAATATTTTTTTTATGAGATATTACTCCGTTGCTTTAGCCAATCCCAAGATGATTTAGCTAACCAACCATCAGTCTGTTTATTTGATATATCTACAAGATGGAATAAATCATTTTCTCCCATATGTTTCTTTATGTCATTTACCAATTCAGACAACTTAGTTGAATCATCTTGAATTTCTATCCACCAAGCGTCTTTTAGAAAGTGTACGGCAACACCTAAAGATTCTATATGAGTATATAAATTACTATAATCTCTATCTGAATCTTTAAGCTCATATGTTAGTTGTACTGTCATAACTTGGATTTTGCTGCAAATTTAGTAATTATTTCTATCATTAAAGTAACATTTAGGTGAGATTTTTTGTTCTTTGTTCCTAAACATAAATCAAAACACATTATTGTTTCTCTTATAAACAATTATATAGAAATAAATATATAGAACATTTTCTATCAAAACAGACAAGTATTCAGACATTTTTCTTTCATTACAACATCTTTTATACGTAAAAAAACTGAAGTAGCTTTGTTATAGTATATATAAAACCCTTATAGTAGTCAAACAAGTACTTCAGGCAATTCAGAGGATAAGAAGAACGAACTACTTATTTACGCCCTTTTCCTACTAGTAACAGCACGAGAGTGTATCCGTGCTTACCAACAAGTAAGCTGTGTTATAATTAATGAACAAAGTAAGCATTTTAAATAAGCCGTTTTTATATCCTCCTTGCGTAACTTACGTAACAACCAAAATTTAATATTCAAGCTTGCGTAGCTTACGCATTGGCAAAATAAAATTAAATCAGACTTGCGTAAATTACGCAAGCAGGCTTCAAAATAAAATGGGTTTTGCGTAATGTACGCATTAACCATTCAAAATAAATTCATCATTGCGTAAGCCACGCAAGTTCACTTTAAAATGAAATGGCGTTTGCGTAACGTACGAAAAATCCATTTTTTTATTTTTCCACTATTCATATTCATCATTGAGCTTAAAATTTAATTCAAGAGTAATAAAAATTGAGATTCATGCATTATTTTTTCAAAATTTGTTTTTATTTTTGTGTCAGTTAATCTCAAATACAAACAAATAGCTTTTAAACGTTTATGAAAGTCACCATTATCCGATTAGCACTCACTCATCTGTGGAATACCGAGTACTGTGTTTTTGTAAATCGAATTGTCGAAATAGTTTCGAAGTACCAGCCCGAATCGCTTCAGCTGAAAAAATCGTTCGAACGCCTGACTGCATTTATGCCGCAAATTGCTGAAATAAAGGCTCAGGAACAAAGTAATATCATCAGCCAACAGCTGTCTGCAATGAATGCTGAACGGAGGACATTGATCAAATCGGTATTTAAGCAGGTAAAAACATTCAGTAAACTGAGCATTGCCGGCACGGCAGAGCATGTGGCTGTTTTGAAGCGCTTTTTGGATAAGCATGGTAGCGACATTGGCACCACCAATTACGCCGACAACACCAAGCGATTCGATAATTTATTAAATGATTACCATACCAATGCCGAGATTATGGCTGCCGCATCCGTCTTGCAGTTGGTCTTATTGTTCAATCATTTGACCACACTTAATGCGCAGTTCGAGAGCTTATATATGCAGCGCATCGCAGAAGATTCGATGGTCGAAACCGTAGATGCCCGTGCTATTCGGAAGGAGGTGGATAAAGTACTGATTGCTTTTTTCGATGCATTCGAAGTCTTTAGTATGGAATATGACCAACTGAACTATCAAACTCCGGCAAATGAGATAAATGAGTTTATATCGCACACGAAAGCACAACTAAAAGCCCGAACAACCCGCAGTAAAAAAAGAAGAAATACACAAACCGAAGAATCAACAACTGAGGAATAGAATGAATGCGGAGAGTGGAGAAAACAGGTCTTTTCTTTCATCCAAAATCCCTGTTTCAGCAATAAACTATAAATTATTCGTATTCAAAGTGATAAAAACCGTACCTTTGTGCCCGATTTAGAAAAGCTGCGAAGCAATTTACAACCAAAACATTTAGAAACCATTCATTTATGAAGCGTATTAACGAATACCGGAAATTATTTAATGCTGAACCCGACACTGAACTGAAAGAACTAAAAACCACCTATCGCAACCTGGTGAAAGAGTGGCACCCCGATAAATTTACAGCCAACGATGAGCTGGCTAAAGAAGCCGAACACAAGAGCCGTCAGATTATTGACGGTTATCACTTTTTGGTAAGCATCGCTCCCGAAACCATTGCTGCTACCGAAGAAGAGCACCTGATTTCGACCGACTCCGGCATAGCCGATTTTAAGCTCAAAGGACAATTGCTCGAAGTGTCGTTTATGGACGGTTCTACCTATGAATATTTTGGCGTTTCAAAAAACATTTATGCCCGCTTGATCAATGCCGATAAACAATTGCGCTTTGCCAAACGAAATATTTTCGGATGTTACCTGCACCGAAAAGCTAAAAGAAGTGCTGAAGTAGCTTAATGCTGCTTCTATCTGATTTTAAGTACAAATCTCCCCTACCCCGGCTGAACTTTTGCAAAGAAGTTCAGCTTTTTTTTGCTCTAATATCCCTGAAAAAACATTTATAAAACAGAACCATAAGAACCATATTAATAATTTGTTGTTATAACTCACAAAAGTAGTATTATTTAAAATCATTCTACTTAGCATCAATTACTTTTAATGATGAAACAATAAAACTATTATATGATCTTTAACGATTTCAATCCACAAGAAGATAAAATACTCAGAATCATCGATAATGATGGAAACGTTTTAAACAAAGAACTTTTACCCGATCTGGACGAAGAAACGCTGATCAAAGCTTATAAAGCAATGCTTTATACACGAACAGCCGACCAGATGGCAGTGTCGTATCAACGTCAGGGACGGATGTACACCTTTCCACCCAACCTTGGGCAAGAAGCCATTCACACAGCAGCAGGAATGATCATCCGCGAAGAAGACTGGCTGGTACCGGCATTCAGAGAGCTGGGTGTGATGCTGGCCAAAGGCGTAACAATGAAAGAAATTTTTCTGTATTACAGTGGAAATGAACATGGAAGTAACTTCAAACAAGCCAATCATGTTTTACCTATCTGCGTACCCATCGGGTCACAGTTTTTACATGCCACGGGCATTGGCTATTCCATCAAATATCAGAAAAAAGACGAAGTGGTTTTCCCTTTTATAGGCGATGGTGGAACATCCGAAGGCGACTTTAGCGAGGCCCTCAACTTTGCCGGAGTATGGAAAGTGCCGGTTATTTATACCATACAAAATAATCAGTATGCCATTTCGGTGCCGGTTAAGAGCCAGACAAATTCAATTAATCTGGCCATAAAAGCACTGGCATTCGGAATACCCGGTATCAAGGTGGATGGCAATGACTTTTTTGCCATGTACGTGGCCTACAAAGAAGCTTTTGATTATGCACGGGCCGGAAACGGTGCGGTACTGATCGAAGCATTGACGTATCGCAAAGGGGCTCACACCACTTCCGACGATCCGACCAAGTACCGGACAAAAGAAGAAGAACAGGAATGGGATAAAACCGATCCGCTATCCAGAATGAAAAAATATCTGGAGAACAACGGTATCCGGATTGAAGATGAAGAAAAACTAATTGAAGAATATAAACTTGAAATAGACAAACAGTTTAGCGAAGCTGAAAACTTTCCGCCTTATGATCTCGATGATGTTTTCGGCTATATGTATACCGATATGCCGGAAATATTAGAGAAACAAAAGGCCGATTATAAACTATTTCAACGTTGGAAGGAGAACAGAAAATGAGCGTAATGACTATCGTACAGGCAATCAATAATGCATTAGACATTAAGCTTGAAGAAGATAAAAGTATTGTGGTTTACGGCGAAGACACAGGCTTAGAAGGTGGTGTTTTCAGAGTTACAGAAGGACTGCAAAAGAAATATGGAGTAGAACGGGTTTTCGATTCTCCGCTGGCCGAATCGGCTATAGTGGGCGCAGGACTTGGCATGGCCATGTCGGGCCTACGACCCATCGTTGAGCTACAATTTGATGGCTTTACCTATCCGGCCTTTAACCAGATTATTTCCAATGTTTCGCGCATGCATAACCGCTCGCGGGGGAAATACAAGGTGCCTATGGTCATCCGGTTTCCGTATGGAGGTGGTATAAATGCGTTGGAGCATCACTCAGAGAGTCCCGAAGCATTGTATGCGCATATTCCCGGCATAAAAGTTGTGATACCTTCTACGCCTCACGATGCCAAAGGACTGTTGATATCGGCCATCGAGAGCGATGATCCGGTTATCTTTATGGAACCTAAACGAATTTATCGGGCTATAAAGCAAGAAGTATCCGATGAGAAATTCAGTATTCCGCTGGGTAAAGCCAAAGTGCTTACCGAAGGAACGGATGTCACCGTGGTGGCATTTGGCGCCATGATTCGCGAATGTCAGAAAGCCTTGCAAATGGCCAAAGAGGCTGGTATTTCGGTGGAGCTGATTGACCTGCGAACCATTTACCCGATTGACAAAGCAACAATAGCCGAATCGATAAAAAAAACGGGAAAGTTTATCATTGTGGCCGAAGCCCCCGAATCGTTCGGAGTGGGTGCCGAGCTGATGGCCATTGCCAACGAAGAAGCATTTTTGTATCTGGAAGCACCGCCCAAGCGTGTAATGGGTTTTGATACCATTGTTCCCATGGCAAAAGGTGAACCTTTTTATCTGATTACTCCCGATCGCATTTTTTATGAAATAGAACGCACCGTCAAATTTTAAAATTCAACAGCATGAGATATATTTTTAATTTCCCCGATATTGGCGAAGGACTTGAAGAAGGTACTATTCTGGAATGGTACGTCAGCAAAGGTCAGCTTATAAAAGCCGGACAGCCATTGGTCAATATGGAAACAGATAAAGTGGTCACAGATATTCCATCGCCCAGAGCAGGAATCATCGTTGAAATGTTTGGCGAAGTAGGCGAAATCGTTCATGTAGGAAAACCGCTGGTCGAAATAGAAACTGAAGCGGAAGGAGCTGTTGAAACAACAACGGCAATACCTAAAACGATGCTTATTGAAGAAGGTGCTGCTGTGATGGGAACCATGGAACTGGCAGGTAACAATGCAGCTCTTCCGCCCAGTGACGAAGGCGCTACAAAAGATACGGCACAGGAAGAATCAGTTACAAGAAAAGCACTAGCCACTCCGCTGGCACGCGCTATGGCCAGAGAAATGAAAGTAGATATCAACAAAGTGACCGGAACAGGTCCGTCGGGCAGAGTAACCAAAGAAGATATTCAGAGCTATAGTCCGGCAAGTCTCCCAAGTGAAATAGTGGAACATCCGGAATCGACAATCCCGACTGTTTCCGGCGACTTAACCACCTACGAACCGCTTTCGCAAATAAGAAAAGCGATAGCCAAAAACATGCTGAACTCTAAACAGAGCACAGCGCACATGACTCTTTTTGAGGAAGTCGAAATATCGGAACTAATGCGCATCAGAGAAAAACTCAAAAAGACCTTTGCCGATAAAAATGTGAAGCTAACCTATCTGCCTTTTGTGGTGAAAGCTACCGTGCAGGCATTAAAGCAACACCGCCCGTTGAATTCGCAGATGGATCTTGAGCACGACCGGATGGTTTATAAGAATCGCTACAACATTGCCATAGCAGTAGATACGCCCGAAGGATTAGTAGTACCGGTCATCAAAGACGCCGACAAACTTTCTATCCTTCAAATAGCACAGAAAATAGCCGAATTGTCCGACAAAGCCCGCGATCGAAAACTGACCATGGACGATATGAAAGATGGAACATTTACCATCACCAATTATGGTTCTATCGGGGGCATTTTCGCCACTCCGGTAATAAACTACCCACAGGCAGGTATTTTAGGCATTGGCAGGTTGTTGAAAAAACCGGTAGTGAAAGACGACCAGATTGTAATAGGAAATGTATTGCCCTTATCGCTTTCGCTCGATCATCGTATTGTCGACGGTGGTGATGCATCGCGATTCATTAACCGACTAAGGGAGTATCTGTCCGATCCGGCTATTATGTTGATAGAATAATGCCTTCATTTTTTCATAGACTAACATTTAATCTATAGAATTATGGTTAACACAAAAGATTATTATCTACCGGATATTCAATTGCTCGACAAGAACACAAATCAATATCTGACGTGGATACCTGATAAGACTTATATTGTGCTCGGGGCTTCAAACAATGCAGAAGAATCCTTACACATGGAAAATGTTATTGAAGATAAAGTCTGCATCCTGAAACGTCCTTCGGGAGGTCAAACGGTTATACTTACTCCGAACAATATCATGATTTCGGCAGTATTTTTTGATCAGGAAAAGCTACATCCTAAAGATATATTTCAGCACATCAATAAGCTGATAATATCAGCCATCGAAAAAACAGGTATCCGCAATTTGTCAGCAATGGGAATATCTGATATAGCCATTGGCGGTAAAAAAATTCTCGGATCGGCCATCTACCGGAATAAACGAGCCTTGTTATATCATGCTGTTCTTAATTTAGGAGAGCCGGCATCTACCTTCGAGCGATACCTGAAGCATCCGTCCAAAGAACCTGATTACCGGAAAGGACGGTCGCACTCAGACTTTGTGACATCGCTAAAAGAAAAAGGATATGCCAATGGTGCCCATCATATGGAAAATATGTTGTCGTTATCATTCGAAGGTATGTTTTATTTATAATAATTATGAACAATTCAAACACTAAATTAATCAGGGATACGCCCACACGTATTCCTGATTCTGATATAAAATATCTGCTCGACTCGCGTGTGACAGAATACAACCGGTTGGATTTTATTCACTCCGATCCCATTCAGATTCCGCACCGTTTTGTTCGCAAAGAAGATATTGAAATTGCGGGCTTCCTTACGGCTACCATCTCCTGGGGACAGCGCAAAAGTATTATCAACAATGCCAACAAATTGATGGATCTTATGGATAACTCACCATATGATTTTCTGATGTATACAGGCAGTAAATCTTCGTCCGACGAATACCCCGAATGGGAAGATATCCGGAAGTTTGTACACCGCACCTTCAACGGCAATGACTGCTTATTTTTTCTGAAATCATTGCAGAATATTTATACCCGACATGGTGGGCTGGAGGCGGTTTTTACAAAAGGCTACCGAGCATCTGGTACCGCATTTGGAGCATTACAACATTTTCGCGAAACATTTCTGTCTGTTCCGCACGAAAACAGGGTGCGCAAACATATATCCGACGTAACTGCAAATTCATCAGCCAAACGCCTGAATATGTTTCTGCGCTGGATGGTTCGGAACGACGAGCAGGAAGTAGACTTTGGCTTATGGGAAAATATACCCGCTTCGGCTCTAATGCTCCCACTCGATGTGCATACCGGCGACGTGGCGCGGGCCTACGGACTGCTAAACCGGAAACAAAATGACTGGAAAGCTGTGGAAGAAATTACAGCCATCCTCCGCACCTTCGATTCTTCCGACCCAATTAAATACGACTTTGCTCTTTTCGGGATTGGTGTCTTTGAAGGAAAAAACAGGCTCCTTTAGTAGATATCTGAATACACAAAAAAATAACAGAAAAAAAAATAAGACTACACAACAGCAGACAAAACTAATATTTTAAGCTATAATAATGTAGTTTTTTATACCACAAAAAGTCTTAGAAAATCAAACAAACTTTCACAAATATTTATCTGGAAAGAAATCCCGGATAGAACAATCCATCACTTTTGCAATCTCATTTAATATAGAAAGATTATACTTTGCGCGTTGGCGTGGATTTTCTACAGCACCTATAAAACCTCTTGAAACATCAATTCTATCAGCCAGTTCGGCCTGAGAAATGCCTTTTTTCTGTCGCATTTCTCTCACCCTATCAATAACAAACTGTTCAATATTTCTTTCCACAATACAAGAGTCTTAATATACACAAAGAAAAAATAATTTAGATAATATTTTACATATACATGTATATGTGTTATCTTTGCGAATGAAATTACAGGAGCATATTTTTTAGGGTTATAGTATAAACTCTTAAAAATACACTCGCCTTTAGAATTGGATTACGTTTATATTTACAATCTGTATTTTATATATCATCCATTATTTCAGAAAATAATTCAGCAAATAGAAAAGTATGTCAAGATTCTGATTACTTCCAATACTTAGTTTTGGAAGCATAGTCAACATTATATTTTTTTTCAATCAAGTTATTTTTATTTTAAAGAAATGCAAAGCTATGGAATACACTTTTGAGATCATTAATGACGATAAGATTATTAAAGTTAAGGTTTTTGGCGAACTAACACCAAAAGAAACAGCTTTAATGGGTAAAAATATCCGAATTAAAGCAAAAGAGTTAAACTATAAAATACTTTTTGATCTTACGGAGGCAAATAATAAAGTTTCTATATCCGAAGCTTATTTTTGGTTTGCAGACCATTATGACGAAATAGATATTAAATTACGCTATATTCCTACCGCTCATGTAACACACGAAAAAGACAAATCCTTTTTTAGATTCTTTGAGACGACTTGTTATAATAAAAATATTAGAGTAAGAATGTTTATGGAATCGAAAGAAGCATTAGAATGGCTTAAACCACTATAAAAAAACAATGTAGTAGATACCGAAGCCAATTCTGACTAAAAGCAATCCACATTAACAAACAAATCCCAGCCTCTATCCCTATAACTCAGGCATAATATGAAAAATTATATTATCACATTTTTGCCATTTTAGCACTTATTTTCAGCTGATTTGCAAGCCAATAGAATCAAATCGAAAAAAGGAAGAAAAATAATTCTGTTTTTATTTCTATTTTTCAATATTCTTCTTATATTTGCAAAATCAATGAAATAAATCTCAATCTAATCACATCATTATTAACGGATGTATGCTGTCATCAGGACTACATATACCTCAACAAACAGAGCTAACGCAGAATCTATCATTCGCTGGTTCTACCTCCAAGCCGGACAACCACCATCTGGCAGATTTTTCATGTGCAGCCACACCACACCCTCGAAACATTTACATTAAACATTCGAACTTCCAACAAAACAATATAGTTTTCATACTCAATCTCAGCACTTACAAATCTTTTTGTCATCAATTTACAGCATGGAGTCCAACTACTTTAGAATGTTATAATCTAAATATCGGATGTAATCTGATCATTGCAGAATGGCAACATAAAAGCACAGAACAATCGCGTGCTATTGCAGAATGACAGCGAAAAATTGCAGAATAGAGTCATAGAAATACAGAATAATATTGATTATCGACAGAATGGCAGCGTAAAGTTATAGAATAAACTCGAAATACTACAGAACAATATAGTTCATCGACAGAATGGCAGAGATAAATTGCAGAACACCCCCCTATATAGGCATTATTATAGTATAACACATAAAAAAAGGAGGATAAATCAAAAAGAAACAGGAATCAAACACAAGATTTTTTTATTAAAACACAGAACTTATTATTCAACATTCAAAAAATCAGAAAACATGAATAGAATTGCTATT